>Ga0209986_10003067_pt1 | contig 14826 bp, 14 predicted proteins | sample BlataG_FD_183168 | JGI IMG/M metagenome (GOLD analysis project Ga0209986, IMG submission 183168) | Deep subsurface microbial communities from Black Sea to uncover new lineages of life (NeLLi) - Black_00105 metaG (SPAdes) (version 2) | ecosystem: Environmental > Aquatic > Marine > Oceanic >...
ATTACTGTCGCCTCTATAGGCACTATTCTGAAGAGTCGTCAAATTACCGTATCCGTGCAGAAACTAGACCCTTACCTTAATGTTGACCCAGGAACGATGTCACCCTATCAGCATGGCGAAGTATTCGTCACTCAGGATGGTGCTGAGACTGACCTTGATTTAGGCAACTACGAGCGTTTTATCGATGTTAACCTCACCGCTGAGTCTAATGTCACCTCAGGACAAATCTACAGCTCAGTTATTGCCAAGGAGAGGCGGGGTGATTTTCTGGGTGGCACCATCCAGGTGGTGCCCCACGTTACCACCGAGATAAAGGAGCGGTTTAAGCGATTAGCTGAGAAATCTCAGGCTGAGGTGGTTATTATAGAAGTAGGCGGTACCGTCGGCGATATTGAGGGGCAGCCCTTTCTCGAAGCCATCAGGCAGATGCGGAATGATGTTGGGCGGGATAATGTGCTCTATGTCCATGTTACCCTCCTCCCTTATCTCGCCTCCACCCAGGAGGTAAAGACTAAGCCCACCCAGCACAGTGTTAACGAGTTACGCCGCATCGGTATCCAGCCTGATATAATCATATGCCGTAGTGACCACCCTATCTCGGAAGGGATAAGGGATAAAATATCCCTGTTCTGCGATGTCGACCGGCAGGCGGTCATCCCCTTACCTACCGTATCCACTATTTATGAGGTGCCATTACTCCTGGAGGAGGAAGGGTTGGGGCAACTAGTTGTAGATAAGCTTGGCCTCAAAGCACAGCAACCAGACCTGAGCCAGTGGCAGGAACTGGTCAGCCGTCTCAAGACACCCCGTGAGCCGGTTAATATCGCTCTGGTGGGCAAATATGTGGAGTTGAAGGATGCCTACTTCTCGGTTCGGGAAGCTCTACACCACGCTGCCCTATATCACAACCGAGATATTAATCTCATATGGGTTCAGTCCGAGGATTTGGAAAAAGATGGTAGCGAAACTTTACTGCGTTCAGCCCAGGGCATTATAGTCCCCGGCGGTTTTGGCATTAGAGGGATTGAAGGTATGATAAAGGCGGCCACCTATGCTCGAGTTAATGAAATCCCTTACTTAGGATTGTGTTTGGGGATGCACGTTATGGTAATTGAGTTTGCCCGCTATGTCACGGGCTCAAACGAGCCAAACTCCACCGAGTTTGATGCCTCCACCCCGTACCCTGTCATTGACCTCCTCCCCGAACAGAAGGAAATAGGAAATAAGGGAGGCACCATGCGCCTGGGTAACTACTCCTGTCAACTGGTTAATGGCAGCCATGCCGCCAGAGCCTATGGCCAGAGCCTGATTTATGAGCGCCATAGACACCGCCTCGAATTTAATAATCAATTTCGCACCCTGCTACAGGAAGCAGGAATGGTTTATAGCGGACTATCCCCTGACGGCAAGCTGGTAGAGCTCTGCGAACTGGCTAACCATCCATGGATGGTAAGCTGCCAGTTCCACCCAGAATTTGGCTCTCGGCCCAGCCGCCCCCACCCCCTGTTCCGCGAATTCACCCGTATAGCTAAAGATACACTGCGCGAAGGGGCTCAACCTTTATTACCCCTTTCGCCCTAGTTTGTGGTAAAATACTCCCCGCCAAGGGGTAAATGTAACATAAAAGAGGACTAAATGCGCATTTTCCTGGATACGGCCAATATTGACCAAATTAGACAAGCGGCTAAACTGGGCATTATCAGTGGTGTTACCACTAACCCTAGTCTCGTATCCAAGGAGGCGACGGCTGACTATGAGGTTGCCATCAAAGAAATTTGCTCTATTATCTCGGGACCGATTTCGGTTGAGGTGCTAGTAGAGGGAGTTGAGCCAATGGTTGAGCAGGCACGACGCATCTCCACCTGGGCGCCCAATATTGTGATTAAAATCCCAGCTACTACTGACGGACTGGAGGCAACGTCAATTCTGTCTAGAGACAATATAAAGGTAAACTTTACCCTGTGCTTCTCGCTGAACCAAGCCCTTCTGGGAGCACTGGCTGGTGCCACCTATGTTAGCCCGTTTGTCGGCAGACTGGACGATGCTGGTCACGACGGAATGCAGGTAGTCAAAGATATTGTCGATGTGTTTAAATACTACCAACTATCTACCCAGGTGATTGCTGCCAGCATTCGTCACCCCCAGCACTGTGTAGCTGCCGCCAAGGCGGGGGCTCATATTGCCACTATACCTTATAATGTACTGATGCAAATGATACACCACCCGCTTACTGATATAGGTGTCACCCGTTTCCTTACCGACTGGCAACGTATCTCACAGTGAGCTTAACCAAGTGGGTTGGAGAGAGGCTGTGCCCTTTACTTATCCATTCTGCCTCTCCTTGATAGGAAGATGTGTGGCTTTTCTTAAAATAGAATCTCCCGTAACTACAAGGAAAGGGGATAACGTCACTAAGAAACATAGGGGGTGAGGATAGAAAATGAACATTAGCCAACTAGGAAGCAAGAATAAAGATGAGTTGATTGAGCTGGCGAAGGAGATGGGTATCTCCAATTATGCTGGCCTCAAGAAGCAAGACATCATTATGCGCCTGCTCCGGGCATATGCCGAGCAACAAGGTAATATCTTCTGTGGTGGCATCCTGGAGATTATGAATGACGGCTATGGCTTTCTCAGGCAGAGCACACTCTTGCCGAGTTCAGCTGACGTCTACGTCTCTCAGAGCCAGATCCGGCGCTTTGGTCTGCGTACCGGTGATATGGTTGTTGGTCAGGGTCGACAACCTAAAAACAGTGAGAAATACTACAGTCTGCTCCGGGTGGAGGCAATAAATGACATCAATCCTGAGCTAGCCAAAAACCGACCCCGGTTTAGCTCACTCACCCCCACCTTCCCCGACAGATTAATTAACCTGGAGAACTCACCCAAAGACCTATCCACTCGATTAATTAACCTCATTGCCCCTATTGGCCGAGGGCAACGGGGCTTAATTGTGTCACCACCCAAAGCCGGTAAGACAGTGCTGCTCAAATCCATAGCCAATGCCACCACCTTTAACTATAATGATATTCACTTGTTGGTGTGCCTTATCGGCGAGCGGCCGGAAGAGGTCACTGATATGAAGCGTTCAGTCAAAGGTGATGTGATTAGCGCCACCTTTGACGAGCCGGTGGAGAATCACACCCGTGTTGCTGAGCTGGCATTGGAGAGAGCCAAGCGAATAGTAGAAAGTGGTAAGGACGTGCTTATCCTGCTTGACGGTATTACCCGCCTCACCCGGTCATACAACCTGGCGGTGCCCCCCAGTGGTCGCACCCTATCCGGTGGTGTTGACCCGGCCGCCCTTTATCCACCCAAGCATTTCTTTGGCGCTGCCCGTAACACGGCTGAGGGTGGTAGCTTGACCATTATCGCCACCTGCCTTATTGATACCGGCAGCCGCATGGATGAGGTCATCTATGAGGAGTTTAAGGGGACTGGCAATTTGGAGCTCGTTCTTGACCGCCGATTATCTGAGCGTCGAATCTTCCCGGCAATAGATATTCAACGCAGTGGCACCAGGCGTGAAGAGCTATTGTTAGATGAAAATACTATAAAGCAAGTATGGCTACTGCGGCGAATGGTGTCTATGATTTCCCAAGACTCAGTCAACTTCACCGAAACCACAGAGCGAGTCCTCGAGCGCCTGAGCAAAACAAACTCCAACGCTGAGTTCCTGGCTAACCTAGGTAGGGAAACAGAGTAGGAAATAGCGCCACTCTTTAATTTGGGCAGTTAGCAACCCGAGGGGATGGGTTGTCAAGCAATCTCATAACAGAGCAGTTAAAGCAGCTACCAACCAGCCCCGGTGTCTACCTGATGAGAGACGCCGAGGGGAATATCCTATATGTGGGTAAGGCGGCTGACCTCCGGCAACGGGTAAGGTCATATTTTGGCGTCAGGCAAAAGCTATCAACAAAGCTCCAGCGGTTGGTCTCGCGAGTCAACGACTTTGATTTCTTTGTTACTAGTTCGGAGCAAGAGGCGCTCATCCTTGAGTTAAACCTGATAAAGAGGTACCGCCCTCGCTACAATGTCCGACTTAAAGACGACAAGGCTTTCCCTTACCTAAAGATAGACTTTGAGGAGGATTGGCCCAGGGTGCATATTACCCGACGCCTGGAAGAGAACGTGGGGCGTTACTTTGGCCCGTTTGCCAGTGCCAAGTCGGTGCGACAGACCTTGAAGGTGATAAAAGGCATCTTCCCTTTTCGCTCTTGTTCCAAATCTATCACTGGCAGTGACTTGCGACCTTGCCTTGAGTATCACATCCACCATTGTCTCGGACCGTGTATTAGTGCCGTGAGCCGGCAGGAATACGCTGAGGTACTAAAGCAGGTCGTCCTCTTCCTTGAAGGCAAGCAGGAAATAGTAGTCCAGGAGCTTGAGACCAAGATGAAAAAGGCTGCCCAGGCTCTGGATTTTGAAAAGGCTGCCTTGCTTAGAGACCAGATCCAGGCGGTAGAGAGGGTGGTTGAAGGGCAAAGAATTGCCACTACGGTAAGGGGTGAGCAGGATGTTATTGCCTTCGCTCATGATAAAGACCAAGCCTATGTCCAGGTTTTCTTTGTTCGTGGTGGTAAACTGATTGGTCGGGAGAGCTTTGTTTTGCAGGGCACCCGCTCTGAACAGCCTCATCAAATCATGTCCAGCTTTATCAAACAGTTTTATGACTCTGCCCCTTATATACCCCCACTACTGCTACTCCAGTATCCGGTAGAAGATATGGCTGTTATTAAGGGCTGGCTTCAAAGCAAGCGGGGGAATGGAGTCCATATTCAAGTCCCTCGCCGAGGTAATAAGAAACAACTGGTTGATATTGTCGCCGAAAACGCTCATCAAGGTTTGGAACAACTCAAAATCAAGCAACTGGCTTCTCACACAGCACTGACGGCGGCTTTGGCCGAAGTAAAAAGAGAGCTCCGCCTGCCCCATATCCCTGTTCGTATGGAGGGCTATGACATCTCCAACATACAGGGAGTAGCCGCAGTCGGCAGCATGGTGGTCTTTGAGAACGGGAAGCCAAAGCCATCTCATTACCGACGCTTCAGAATCAAAACCGTGTCCGGAGCTGACGACTATGCTATGCTTCAAGAGGTACTCAGCCGGCGATTTAAGCGAGGTCTTAAGGGTGATACCGCTCCCCCGGATACCTGGGCAGTTATGCCTGACCTTATCCTCATTGATGGCGGCAAGGGACAACTAAATGCTGCCCGGTCAGTAATGCACGAAATGGGAGCTGAGTTGGTGCCTATCGCCAGTTTAGCCAAGGAAAACGAGGAAATTTTCGTCCCGCAGAAGAAAGAGGCTATTGTCTTGCCTGGCAGTTCCCACGGACTTCAATTACTACAGCGCCTTAGAGACGAGGCGCACCGCTTCGCTTTAGGCTATCACCAGAAAGTTCACCAAAAGGAGACCTTTGCCTCACCTTTTGATACTATCCCTGGTATCGGACCTAAGCGTAAGCGCGCCCTGCTGAAACAGTTTGGCTCAGTCCAAGCCATCCAGAAGGCTTCTGTAGACGAGTTAGCCGCAACCAGGGGTATGAGCCGGAGCCTGGCCCGAAAAATAAAGGAGCTTCTGTAAAAGACAATGCCAGCTAATTTGCCCCCCCAATATTTTGAGGCAGAAAAGGCCTTCCGATTGGCTAAGAACCCGCTAGAAAAGATAGCCGCCCTGGAAGAAATGCTGGCTATTATGCCCAAGCATAAAGGAACTGACCACCTTCGGGCTGAGCTAAGAAGCAGAATTGCCAAGCTGACCCAGCTAGCTGCCAAGAAAAGTGGTACTCAAAGGGCGTCTATGGTTATCGAGAAGGAAGGAGCCGCCCAGGTAGCGGTAATCGGTATGCCCAATTCAGGCAAATCTCAGCTTGTTGCCAGTATTACCAATGCCTCGCCAGCTGTAGCCGAATACCCGTTTACTACCCAAGCTGCCACCCCGGGAATGATGGAATTTGAGAATATAAAGATACAATTAATTGATACCCCACCCCTAGCCTCCCAGCCAGTTGAATTCTGGCTACCCCACATGCTGAGGCGGGCTGACGCCCTGTTAATCGTCGCCGACCTAAGCGATACTCCGGTAGGTCAGGTTGAAACCATCGTCAGCCAATTGGAAGGCATGAGAATCGGAGTCGGCGAAAAAAGGGCTGAGGATGAGCCGGGTAGGGTGTTAACTCGGAAGAAGGTACTAATTATCGGCAACAAGATAGACCTGGATAAGGCTAGGGAAAACTACACAACTTTACATAACAAATACGAGGAGCAATTTCCGGTTATTGCCATCTCAGCTAGGGAAGGGGTTGGCTTAGAAGAACTAAAGTCTAAAATCTACCAGATGCTCGATATCATTCGAGTGTATACTAAGGTTCCGGGGCAAAAGCCAGACTTTGCCGACCCGATAATTCTTGATAGGGGAAGTACCCTAGAGGATGCGGCAGCGTCTGTCCATAAGGATTTTCGAGCCAAGCTGAAATACGCTCGAATCTGGGGCTCAGGAAAGCACGACGGGGTGATGGCAAAACGAGACCATATCCTCCAGGACGGCGATATTATAGAACTGCATATGTGAAATACTGAACACTCCGTCAGTTTGTATAACTGATTGGCTAGAACTGTGCGGCAGGCTCCATGCCATTCGAGCTGAAAAGGAGCTATGTTAAAAGTCTTTCGTAGCGTGTACCGCTGATAATAACAGCTTCCACATCCTGATGAACCGTGTCACCACTCTTTCTTTTCAACTCATGCTTTGTGCAAATATATTGGTTGCCTTGGTAATAGGAAATAATAAGGCTTCTACCGTTTGGAATACAGCGCGAAGGGCTGTCGTCATCGATAACCTCCGTGTAACGTCCTCGTCTAATCCCATCCAGAATCGAATGGTCTATAAGCAGTTTCTTCAGTTGGTCTTTGGGCAGTCTTTGTTTTTTCATCATGGATGGTGTATAATAATAACTCCTAGAAAAGTGGCTCTTGTGTTAGCCGCTAGCAATAGAAGTAGTGTGGAAAGGAGTGCTATGGTTGCTTACAGTATGGTGGGTATGGTGGATTTGCTGGAAGCTCTGCTCAGCGGACGTATCGACCTTAACGAATTTGGGCAAGGATTGAGTGATGAACTCTTTCGATTGCGCCAAGATGCTACTCCCACAGAAGCAAAGAAATTGCTTTCCAGAATACAGCTCTATCTGCATGAGTTTTATGAAGATAACCGAGATATTCATGAGGTTTATATGGCTGCCCAAGCGGCTCTCGGCTCAGCAAAACCAGTTAGCACATCCATTCGGAGTCGGACTAAGGTATTTACCCCACCTAGCCCAACTGGCACGGTTGTTCCTACAAGCTCTTCCCTACCGCCAGAATTTAGCAAGTTACCTGAATTACAATTGGTGTAGAGAGGCTCCATTTATCCTTCGGCTCAGACTCGTGATTCCAAGGGTTCATATCGTATCTGGAACGGTATCCTACTCTTAACCTGGCCATTCAGGATGAACTCAATCCAATATATTCCTTCCCTTCTTATCTTTACAGGCAGCGTCACTATGATGTTGTGTCCCCGGTTGATTGCATCCAATGTGAATGACCATGACCTGGGGCTTGGCTGTGCCTCACCGCCAGGCGAGACAATATTGAAAACAGCCTCATGCCTTCCCAGACCACCCACCCAACTCATAACGATTGTTAAAAGTGCCTCTCCTTCAGGTAATTGGTCGGGTGGCTCCTTCCCAGCGACTGTGAGCGTAAACTGGTCCACCATACGGATAATGGACAACACACCATCCTTCTCTTGCAAGACTCGCTCACATATGGCACCAAGCTTCAAATAGGGCTCAATAGGACCTGGCACGGTACTTCCCTCAATCTTGTGAGATTTTATTCTCTATTTTAGCATATCTATTAAAAGATTCAAGCAATAGTACTTCTATACCTTAACAAAAAGCCAAAATGTGCAATCTTACAGCAAAAACTTGTTTATCGCCGCGGCTAGGCCACTATGGTCAACATCAAGGGTAATATAGTCGGCTACCGCCTTAACCTCGTCGGGGGCATTGCCCATAGCGACAGCCAAGCCGACTGCAGAGAGAAGCGAGACATCATTGGTGCCATCACCTATAGCCATTATCTCACTCATGGATACTTCCAGGTGCGAGGCTAACGCCTCCAGGGCCGCCTTCTTGGATACCCCGGGAGCAAGCACATTGATAAAATCAACGTCGGGATAAGCCGGTGACTTTGTCTGAGAAAAATAAAAGGTACCCTCAAATTGACGGCAGAATCTATTAGCCTTAGCCCTTTCCTCAGCAGAGCGGATGGTCAGAGTCCCTTTAATGATTCTCTCCCGCTGCCAAAGGTTGGTAAAATCTACGGTGGTAGGCTCTATACCAAAGAACTGACGGCGGATGTCAGTCGACCATGACTCCCGCTCAGCAAAGTAGTGGGTGGCGGAATAGAATTCAATGTTTATCTCATTTAGATGGGCAAACTCAACTGCTTGCCTCACCGCCATTTTATCAAGTGGTTGAACGTAGACCTCTTCACCATTATTGGGGTTACTTACTAAGGCACCGTCAAAGAATATGTGATAGCCATCCAGCGATAACTGGTTAATAAAACGCCGAGACGCTTGCATTGCCCGCCCGGTAGACAAAGAGACCGGTATACCCAGAGCGCTGGCTCTAGCCAATGCCTCTCTATCCTCAGCCGAAATCGTGCCGTTCTTACCAAGAATCGTACCATCTATATCTACCACTAAAAGCTTATAGCGATTATTTGCCAACCTGGCTCCCTTCTAAAAAAGCACGAATGGTTATGGCATTCCTCACCGCAAACGCTTCGGCATCATTATTGAAATAGATATAGACTGCTTTCAGGTTGGCGGCCAGATTAGCCAGCCCCTTCGCCCAATCAGCTAACTCCTCATCAGAGTAACAACTCCAGTACAGGCCAGTGCTACCATGGAGCCTAACATAGGCAAAATCGGCTGTCGCCACCAGAGGGCAACTAAAAGACGGCATGTCAAAGACACACAGTCCCACATTATACCGACGCAGGATTTCAAAGACCCCATCATTAACCCAGGACTCGTGCCGGAATTCAAATACGTGCTTCATTCCCTGGGGTAAGGTAGACAGGAATGACTCGAGCACTTCATCATTGCGATGCATATTAGGTGGAAGCTGATATAAAAGCGGACCTAGTTTCTCCCTCAGAATCCTGGCTCTACTGACAAAATTCTCCAGAGCCTCTGCCGTATCCTTCAGTCGCTTAATGTGAGTGATAAAGCGGCTCACCTTTACGGCAAAGGTAAAATTGGCTGGTGATGAGTCACGCCAGGTAGCAAAAGCCGCCTCTGAAGGTAGCCGGTAAAAACTATTGTTGACTTCAACGGTGGTGAAATGACTGGCATAGAATTCAAGCCACTTTGCCTTAACCAGCTTTTCCGGGTAGAACCTGTCCCGCCAGTGGTCGTAATGCCAGCCTGATGTACCAACATAGTAATGTAGCGACATTAAACCTCTTAAGCCATATGAACTGCTGGAAAAGTCGTTTGGGGCTTCTCCAGCAAGGCTACCCCCACCACCCTCGCCTTTAACTCCATGGAAAAACGCAGTTTTGGGATGGTCCTTCTATGTAGACCTTATCTCTTCACGCATAAATCTAATATATGAGATGGCAAAGCAGACAACGGTTAGTGCCAGAAGGCTTACCAGGTGGGGCAACACCATTAACACGCTCTGACCTAAGGGGAGGGGATTAGGTAGCATCTGGGTAGCCGCTTCTGAAATCTCCATTTGAAGTAATTGCCCCATTGTCCTTGCCGCGGGAACGAGAAGCACACTGGTCGCTTCGCTAAACAGCATAATGGGAGATGCTCGCATGGCCGTCAGGTTAACCTCGACATTCCTGAGCAACTCTTGTTGGGTGGACTGGTCGTCAACCGGCGCTACCATATTGGCGATGAGTCCAGCGATCATGAACATAAAGAAGATAAAGAAAATCCAGACGGCTATTGAGGCTAGAGCTGAGGTGGCTACCCGTTGGAAGAATATGGAGAATAGCATAGCTAGACCTAGCCAAAATGCTCCATAAACAATGCCTACCCCTAGGAAAGCCATTAGCCTCAGGATCTCTTCTGAATTCGGGGGAACTCCAATCATTCTGAGACCTACCCCGGCGACAAGCATGACAATACTTACCAGCAAAATGGACAGAGTAGCTACACCGGCTAGGAATTTGCCATTGATAACGGCATCCCTAAAGATAGGCTGAGACAGAAGCCTACTGAGCGTCCCGCTGTTCTTCTCGCTATTTATGGCATCAAAGCCAAGGGCGATGCCTACTATCGGCACAAAAAATACGATGAAGGTAAGAAATGAAGGCATTGCCCCACCAGAGGTGGTATAAAGCTTGAGGAAAACAAAGCGAATGCTTTCAGTGGCCGCGAAAAGAGAGGTATCGGTTTCGGTTACCGCTTGCCTTATATTTTCCGCAGCCACATAAATGGCAAATACCCCAGCGAACAATACCAGGATAAATAGTATTATGAACCTCTTGCTGGTAAAATTGTCAGCCAGTTCTTTCCAGAATACCGTTATCAACCCAGACATGCTAAACCTCGGTAAAGTACTTCATATATATATCTTCTAGAGCGTAGCTCTGAATCTTCATCTGTACCAGCAGGCCGCCATTGTCTACGATTGCCTTGGCTATCCGCGGTCTTAGGTCCTCCATGCAGTTGATAAGTAGTAAGTCCTCAGACCTCTCTACATTGACCACACCTTCAATCTGCTTGATACAATCAACTAGAGCTGAGGTGATTTCGGTTAGTTGAAGCTCAACCCTGAATCGCCCACCGCCGAAAGCATCCCTCCCTAGCTGGTCTAATAAGCCTTCAACCACCATGTGCCCTTTTGCCATTATTCCGATGCGGTTGCAGATTTGCTGAACCTGGTGTAGCTGATGGGATGACAGGATAACGGTCATCCCTCGCTCTCTGGCTATCGTGGCTATCAGGTTAAGCATTTCCCTTACCCCCTCGGGGTCTATCCCACTTGTCGGCTCGTCCAAAAAGGCGACTTTCGGCGTCTTGATAAGTGTATCAGCAATGGCTAGGCGCTGTTTCATTCCTCTGGAGAACTCCTGCACTCTCCGGTCAGCTACCTCAGACAGACCTACTACTTCCAGTGACTCACCTATTCTCTCCATAGCCAGCTTTTCCGAAAGACCATTCAACCTGGCGATATAGGCTAAGTTATGGCGTGCCGACAAATCCTCGTAAAAGCCTACCCTCTCCGGGACATAACCTGATATGCGCTTAACCCTAAGTGGCTCCCGGGTAGAATTATAGCCATAGATACGGGCTACACCTGAGGTTGGCTCGGTGAGACCGAGCAGCATTAAAATGGTTGTCGTTTTGCCGGCACCATTGGGACCAAGAAAGCCAAAAATATCGCCCTCTTCTATGCGAAGGTTTAACTTATTGACGGCTGTAGTGCCATCATACGTTTTGGTCAAATCTACGGTCTCTACTGCCAATTTCATATCTAGCTCACCGCCTGCCTAATCGCCTAAACATCACACCTAGTCCAGCGATAACCGCCAGCACAATTAAAATGGCAACCCATCCCCAAACTGTAGGCGTTAGCACTGTTACCCTGAGTTCAATCCGTCTAACTGACATACCTGGACTTATCGTGCTCATGGTAACCGAATAATCACCAGCTATTGTTTTGCTAGGTGGCTCGATTACTACATCCACCTCCCGGGCCGCTCCAGGCTGCAGGGATTCCAACTCAACAGGATTGAATTTTATGTTCCAGCCTTCTGGTTTACTAGATACAAATGAAATTTCGTCAATAACCGCTTGCCCGGTGTTAAACACTATGACTGATAGGTGATTCTCCTCGCCAGCAGTTACCTCAGCATTAAGCCTTTCGGTAGCGGTATAAAAAGCAAACCTATATAGGGTAGTCACTACTGCCTTGAGTTCAATGGACTCCCTTATATCGCCCGAGCTTGCTTCTAGTGTTATTACGTAATCGCCCGGTTCCGGTAGCTCGCCAGCGAACGGGGCAAAATTAACCGTAATCTTTTCCGGATACAGCATCTCGGCTTCCAGCCCGATGGCAGGTATCACATTCACATAGGCTCCAGCCACAATAGTTGCCGTCCACTTGGGCGGAACGTCTGGAATGGCAAGGTCAAATGTCCTGGCTTCAGCGCCCAACCATGTCAAATTGACATCAAAATCAAAGCTGTCACCAGAGTTACCTTCAAAAGTAGGATACTTGCAGACAAGCTCAAGTTTCTCCTTAGGGGGTGGTTCCTCCTGGTTAGGCAAGGATAAGAGCGGACGGCTACTGCTTTTTTGCGCGGCGAGCGCCACTCGGTCTCCTACCAAACCGCCGAGTATCCCAAAGAGTAAAACAAAACAAAGAAGACAATAAACTGCTCTAGGCATGCTCATACTGTATCCCCCTTACCATGAATTCATAGGTAGTTTACACTATGGGGAGGTAAAAATCAAGGGCTTCTCTCTGTTGGCTTACTCCTCTTTCAACAAGGGGGCGCATTGGTTTCGAAACAGGCTTGGCCTCGCTAAAAATGACCTCGCTGACTTGATTGCGCCTCAGAATTAGACTATAATCCTACAGGTGCGTTTATTAATGACTACTTAATTGAGGCACTATCGGTGCCAACATGCATGAACTCAGTATTACCCAGGGTATTCTGTCTATTGCGGTGGAAAAGGCTAACGAAGTTCAAGCCAGCAAGGTTACCAAAATTAACCTCATCATCGGAGAGCTATCTGGTGTTGTTAATGAGTGTGTTGAATTCTACTTTGACCTCCTGAGTAAAGATACTATTGCTGCTCAAGCCAGCCTTTCCTTTGAGAGAATACCAATTCAGCTACGCTGCCGTAGCTGTGCTGCCGTTTTTTCGCCTGACAATCTTGACTGGGCTTGCCCTATTTGCCGAGAGCAGAAAATAGAAATAATATCGGGGCGCGAATGCCGTGTTGAAAGCATAGAGGTTGACTAAATGGAAGTGAAGGTCGTAAAAGACATCCTAAGTGCTAACGATAGGATAGCCAGAAGGAATCAAAGGCTTCTGGACGAACATGGTATTCTAACCATAAATATAATGTCAGCCCCAGGGGCGGGTAAAACCAGCCTCATCCTGCAAACAATAACTAAGCTGAAGCAAAAAGCCCGAATTGGCGTTATTGAGGGTGATGTCGCCTCAACTATCGATGCTAATAAGGTGCATGAGCAGGGAGTGGCCGCAGTTCAAATAAATACTGCTGGTGGTTGTCACCTTGATGCTAATATGATTGAGAGTGCCCTAAATAATCTACCCCTTGGCGATATTGATTTATTGCTTATCGAAAATGTAGGTAATCTTATTTGCCCGGCTGAGTTTGCCCTTGGCGAACATAAACGGGTAATGCTCTTAAGCTTACCTGAGGGTGATGATAAACCTTACAAATACCCCTTAATGTTTACCGAAGCCGATGTTGTGCTAATAAATAAGATTGACCTGTTACCATACCTAGAATTCAATACTGCCGCCTTTCATAAAGCAGTCACCGGGCTAAACCCGACAGCTAAGATAGTAAAGGTGTCGTGTAAGACCGGCGAGGGGCTGGAAGACTGGTTTTCCTGGCTGCTAGATGCAATAGGGGAAATGAAAAGGGGTGGTAGCATAGCTTGCTGAGCAAGCAGGTTCAAGGGAGAAATCAGACGGATATGAAGAGCTTTATCAACGAAGTGGTGGCTGCGCCTGGTGGTGAACATATTCTTGCCTGCATTCAGTGTGGTGTTTGCACCGGTACCTGCCCTGCAGCCGGGGAGATGGAGTTCCCACCACGGAAGATTATTGCCCTGATTCGAGCCGGAGAGCGGGACGAAGTCCTGTCTAGCAGTTCTATGTGGCATTGCCTTTCCTGCTATATGTGCACGGTGCGGTGTCCCCGGGGTGTCAAGCCGACCGAGCTAGCCCACGCCCTGGAATGCCTGGCAAATCAACAAGGCTTCAGGGTTAAGGGAACCAGCACCCCGGCTATGTACCGTAGCTTTGTTAGCTCTATTGAGGATAATGGACGGGTTCATGAATTTGGCATGATGCTCAGGTTCTACTGGTCAATCAAGTCTTACTTGTTGGCTAACCCCCTGGCCACACTTAGAATGCTGCCGTTGAGTCTGAGGCTATTTCTACACCGACGTATGCCATTATTACCTAAGAAGGTCAAAGGCCAGAAGGATCTATCCAAAATCATACAAAAATTCAGAGAGGTTACGGGTAGCTAGTGAAATACTATTCATATTTTCCCGGTTGCTCGACTGAGGCTACAGCGGTAGGTCTTGGTCTCTCGGTTCAGGCAATAGCCAAACCGCTGGATATGGAGTTAACTGAGCTGGAGGACTGGACTTGCTGTGGCTCAACTCCTTATGGTTCATTAGACAAATTAGAGGCTATTTGTGTCGCTACTCGCAATCTAGCATTGGCTGAGAAGACGGGACTAGACCTGGTAACCCCCTGCAGTTCTTGCTTCATAACCTTATACGAAGCTAATCTACATCTAAAAGAAGACCCTCAGCTAATGAAGCGGGTAAACAAGGCTCTGGCTGTTGCTAATCTGGCATATCACGGTAATGTCCGAGTAAGGGACCTGATTGAGGTCTTGTTCAATGATATTACCCCTGAGGTTATTGCCTCCAAGGTTCAGCGGCGGCTTGATGGGCTTAAGGTAGCCCCCTATTATGGTTGCCAGTTAGTCCGCCCTGGCTATGGCTTTGACGACCCGGAGTTTCCCCAGTCCCTTGAC
>Ga0209986_10003068_pt1 | contig 14823 bp, 11 predicted proteins | sample BlataG_FD_183168 | JGI IMG/M metagenome (GOLD analysis project Ga0209986, IMG submission 183168) | Deep subsurface microbial communities from Black Sea to uncover new lineages of life (NeLLi) - Black_00105 metaG (SPAdes) (version 2) | ecosystem: Environmental > Aquatic > Marine > Oceanic >...
AAATCCTGTAATCAACGTTGATAGCAACCCATTCCCAGGATTTGTTAATCCCCAATCATACATAAAAGCCTGGGCGCGTTCTCGCAGGAGGACGGTGACGCTCTTCAAAGGGATTATCTGATCGTTCTTCTCGCCGTATCCGGCAACACATTTCTCTCGTCTTCCGGGTAGCGCCTGTGCGGCTCAAACCAAGCTTCCTCTTTGGAGCCAGGTTCTCCATAACAAGCAAGCGACTACAACTAGTATGCGGTTGACCTCGCTCATAAACAACTCCTCATGCTTGTCCATCTTGGACTTCCTGATGCAGTTGCACTGCGCTCCCGGAGCTCCTCCAAACAAGCGTTGTTATCATCCCTCGCGGTCTGGCTTTCTTATACCTGCGCCGGGAGGGCTTATCGCGCTTCTCGCCAAAGCCAGCGGTCCGATTTTCAATTAAGCACAACAATTGTTACAATCATGCTACAAAGCAAAAGGAGGTGTACATGGACTTTTCGCTTACAGACGAACAAAAATCTCGTAGCAGGGAGTTCTATGACACATGCAAGGACCTCAGCAAGAAGAGACCGCCGAGCCTTGTGGGGTTTGAGGCCATCTACGAACTCGATGAGTGTTGGGAGTACAACATGTATTGCGCTAAGGAATTCGCCAAGAAAGGATGGCTTGCCCTTGGCTGGCCTAGCGAATATGGCGGTAGTGGAGACATGATGGACCGTGTTCTCTTTGCTGAAGCCAGAGGGTACTACGGCACTCCCGGAGTAGATATTTTTGGAGTGCAGATGCTTGCCCCAACGCTGTTGCAGGCCGCGAGCGAAGAGATAAAAAGAGAGTTTCTGCCACCTATTGCCCGTGGGGAGGTTATGTGGTGTGAGCTTTGGAGCGAACCCAATGCCGGCTCAGACCTGGCCACCCTGGCCACAACGGCAGTAAGAAAAGGTGATGAGTACGTCATAAACGGTCAGAAAACCTGGAATACCGGCGCTCACCGGGCCCACTGGGGCTTCGGCGTGTTCAAGACGGACCCGGCAGCTCGAAAACATCACAACATGACGTTCCTTCTGCTGGATATGAAGACGCCGGGGATCACGATAAGGCCGATCCCTTACCTGGATGGCAGTGCTCCTTATTGCGAGGTCTATTTCGATGATGTCCGTGTGCCGGCCAAAAACATTGTCGGTCAGGAACACGAAGGCTGGGCAGTTGTAAATCTTCTGGCCGGTTTCGAGAGATCCGGCATAAACGAAATCATGAGCATGATGCGCGGGCTAGAACAACTGGTGGCGTTCTGCAACGAGACCAAACGACGCGGGCAGCCACTGGCCAAGGACCCGCTCGTTCGCAACCGGTTGGCTCAACTGGCCTGCGAATTGGCGGCTGCCCGAGCCCTGGCATACCGTGTTGCTGATTTACAGAACAGAAACGAGATGTCCCTCATGGATGCCTCAGCAGGTAAAATCTTCTTCAGTGAACTGGGCGAGCGCTTCGCTTTTATGGCTGGCGATATTCTAGGCCCCTATGGCCAGGTCAGGACTTCCCGATGGGCTCCTTTAAACGGGATATGGGAGAAGATGTTTCACGAGCATTTCATAACCACCATATCTATGGGAACAAATGAGATACAGAGGAACATCATCGCCTGGTACGGCCTGGGCTTGCCCAGGATGAGATGAACCGACTTTCTACAAGGAGGAATGATGGATCTTAGATTTACGGAAGAACAGGAAATACTGAGGCAAACAGCGCGGGGTTTTCTAGCGGCGGAATGTCCCAAGACCCTGGTAAGAGAACTGGAACAAAGTGAAAAGGGATACTCTCCGGAACTGTGGAAGAAGATGGCTGAGCTGGGATGGATGGGGCTGATCATACCTGAGGAATACGGAGGTATAGGTTATACGTTCCAGGACCTGACCGTCCTCCTGGAGGAGATAGGCAGAAACATTCTTCCTGGACCATTCGTAGCTACTACGACTAGCACTTTCCCTATACTCGAGGCAGGAACTGAAGAACAGAAGAAGGGATTACTCCCTGAGATAGCTCAAGGTGACCTGATTCTTACCACGGCTCTCCTCGAAAGCGATGGCGTCTTCGATGCTTCTGGAATCGCCATCAAGGCAGCACCGAAAGGAGATGCCTTCATAATAAACGGTACAAAGCTCTTCGTCGACATGGCTCATGTTGCAGGCCACATCATCTGCGTCACAAGGACAAAAGAAGGAACTGCACCCGAGAAGGGAATTACCCTTTTCATCGTCGACTCCGCGACTGCAGGAATAAGCTGTCAGGTAATGCCTACCACTTCCCAGGACAAGCTATGCGAGGTGCGTTTCGAGAATGTCAACGTGCCCAAGAAGAACGTACTCGGTACAATAGACGAGGGCTGGGCCATCGTGGAAATGATATTACGCAAAGGCGCCATCGCCAGGTGTGCCGAATCCATAGGCGCCATACAGACCTGTGTAGAGATGACCGTGGCGTACGCCAAAGAAAGGGTTCAGTACGAGAGGCCCGTAGGCGCTTTCCAGGCACTTCAACATATCATGGCTGACATGTGGACCGCGATGGAAACCAGCCGTTATCTGGTCTATGAGGCAGCCTGGATGGAATCGAATGGTCTTCCTTGCACCAAAGAAGCTTCCATGGCTAAGGCATATGTCAACGAGGTCTACAGGAATGTCAGCAAGTGGGCAGTGAGACTACACGGGGCAATCGCCACCAGCAATGACCATGACATACCCCTGTATTACCGCAGAAGCAAGGCCGCGGATACTGCCTTTGGCAGCACCGACTTCCACAGGGAGATAGTGGCCCGGCAAATCGGGCTGGTCTAAAATCCCGACTCACAACAGGCAGCCTATTAGCCCCTCATCTCTGAGGGGCTAAGTCTGTGCCCGTCCGCGTTTGACATGGTAGGAGGATGTCCCTGCGCTCTCGGTCCATCACTACGATAGACGGGCCGCGCAGCGATGAAATCCTTCAAGCCCACACGCGGCTCTGCCCGGCTCACCCACCTGAGCCCCGCTTGTACTAGACGACGGACTGCCAGCTTAAGAACGGATAGGTCTCGCCGTCAACCATATTCCAAGTGTAGCCCTCATTGGTCTCGCCGGGAGCCACTGCGATTATGTGCCACGGCTCGTCAAGGCCTTCCGTTCCGGTATCTGTGAACGTGGCGACGTCCATCATCTCCGCAGTGGTCTTACCTGTCCCGCCATCACTCACATCGATGCCAGAAGCCTCCACATCCCAGAAGGAGTTGCGTACCCAGGTCTCACCATACCCCCCCACCAGACCGCCTGCGTACGAATTGCCACTCACGCTCGAGGTGACATAGCAGTTCGTCACATCGCCTCCTTTCCCCACCAGCCCACCGACATACTCGTCACCGCTCACGCTGCCGGTGGAATAGGAGTTCTCCAGTGAGCCTATTGGGAAAAGGCTTCCCACGAGACCGCCGACAGCCTCGCTGCCCGTCACATTGCCGCTGAAGTATGATTTGCTCGCGGTCGTCTTGTAGCCCTCCCCCACCAAACCACCAACCATCCGATTGCCAGTCACAGACGCATTCACCACGCCGACATTCTCGATGCTCGTCGCAAAGACAACGCCGAAAAGCCCGACATAATCCTCGTCAGGTCGATCAATGAACAGGTCCCTTATCCCGTGTCCCTGACCGTCGAATCTCCCTCTGAATTGACGACCCGAGGTGCCGATGGGCTCCCAACCACGCCTCCCATTGGCCGTCGGGCCGGCCAGTTCCTCGTAGCCGGTCGTAGTGGCATCGAGATCGTTCATGAGTATGAAGCAGATAGGCGCGTAGACCTCGGTGTAGAGACTCTCAAGGTACCTGCGGACATTGTTAAGGTGGTACCAATTGGCGATCTGATAAGGGTCTTCGGTCGTTCCCCGACCTCCCGCGAATATGCCCAGAAGAGCCGGAAGATCTCCCAGACAGCCCACTGCCCCTACGATTAAAGCTGCCAGGATCAGGACGATGCCAAATGTGCGTATGTAGTAGAGCCTCCCAGAACTTAGCGCTGTCCTCATTATCTCACCTCTATATCAATTGCCTCATGTGGCAGACACGTCGCTCCTCTTCATCTCGGTCCCGGCGATGGAAGTGTGACAATCTCATACCTCCGCTCGCGGGGTCGGCTTGTCTTGATAGATCGAAACCTGCAACGACGAGCGCTACTCTCAGCAAATCGAGAAACCGCTCTTCTGAACAGCGACGCTGGCTCTCGAAACGGCCAGCGGACTTCGCTCACGCACATGACACGAGCGCGGCTAACGTATCCGGGCATGTTGGAACCGATGTGATGGGAGCACGACGGAAACCCTCTCACCTCCACCGGACGGCATTTTACGTGTCCTCTTTCTTCGCCGTAAGGCTGCAACCCTCTTTCCTCCCCAGGGCGATATCATCCAGACCACCTCTCGTCGGCGGGAAAAACTCCCCGGCCTGAGAGGCCCCGACTGGACCTGCCGGAGAACCTCAACCTCACAGTACATGATAACACAGGATTGTTAAGATCCTGTTAATTTTCGCTGGCCGATGAGGAAAATCCCTCGCTCTTCGCAGGGATGTGCCTGTGACAGCCGCGAATCCACGCTCTGTTTCCGCCTTCTCTCTCGTCTAGATTCCTACAGTATCCGAAGGGTGGCGATTGATGTGCCGTCTCTTTGCGGTGGGGATGAATCTCGTCCTAGTATCACTTCCGCAGTTGCCTCAGGCAGGACGCTTCGCCCTTCGACAAGCTCAGGCCGAGCTCAATCGAATGGCACTTCTCTTCCTGTCCTTCCATGCAGCGGCCTGTCGGCGTGCGGAACAGACAAACCGGTATGCCGAAAGAGGGCCTGATCAGTGCCAAGTAACTCGGGCCGCGCGAATATCGGAGCCGGTAGTAGCATTTACAACTTACAAGCTCTCTGCTATACTTCCACCAGAGGCAGCCTTGTATTCTTGCTCACGCAACATCAGACATCATGGCAATCTCAAGTAATACGACATCAGGAGTTATCGGCCACACGCTGTTATAGGCATGCGGCTTCTTTACCGTGAACTCGTCCCATCATTCGCTTCTGACAGACCGTTGCCGGGCGAAGAGCGTGAAGAATACGCATCAACATAGTCTGGAGTTTCTTTTCCACCCCAGTTCAGTCGCCCTCGTAGGCATCACAACTACCAACCCCTGGCATTGGACACGCACTTTCCTGGATGCCCTTATCGAATCCGAATTCGACCGCCCCCTCTACCTCGTCAATCCGAAGGGAGGCGAGATCAAGGGTCATAAGGTGCATACCAGCCTCAAAGACGTCCCGGGAAACATCGACTATGTGATCGGCCTGGTCAATGCGCATACTGCTGCCAGCCTTGTGGAAGAATGTGCCGAAAAAGGCGTACGGGCAGTTCACTTCTGTACGGCGGGTTTCAGTGAGACCGGCGAGGATGAGAGAATAAGGCTGGAATCTCAACTGGTGGAAGTCGCCCGCAGGACGGGAATCAGGATTATCGGCCCTAACTGCATGGGCATTTACTGTCCTGAATCACGCCTATCCTTCAGTCCCTCCCTCCCCAAAGAGCGCGGCCCGGTGGGGTTCATCAGTCAAAGCGGCGGCAATTCCATCTATCTGGTGAGGCAGGCAGCGTTGCGAGGCGTTCGCTTCAGCAAGGTCATAAGCTACGGCAATGCATGTGACATCAATGAAAACGATCTGCTCGAATACCTTGCTAACGACGCAGATACCAGAATAATATGCCTTTACATCGAGGGAGTTAAGGATGGGAGACGATTCCGCAGAGCCCTGGAGGAGGCAACGAAGGAAAAGACAGTGATCTTGCTCAAAGGAGGAACTACCGAGGGGGGAGCTCGAGCAGTTGCCGGTCATACGGCAGCACTCGCTGGAAGCCGGTCCACCTGGGAGGCCCTCTGTAAGCAGTTGGGAATCATCAGTGTCTGTAACCTCGACGAGATGGTAGATGTACTGGTCACACTTCTGTTCTTGCCGCTTCCCAGGGGTAGGAATGCGGTGCTGTTCGGTGCCGGAGGTGGAGCCAGCGTTCTGATCGCTGACGAATTCGGAAACAGAGGGCTAAGAGTCCCGGCACTCCCTAAGGAGATAGTTGCCCGGATACAGGAGTTTACTCCCGCCGCGGGCAACATCCTGCGAAACCCCGTGGACTATTCACAGAACATGATGGATGCTGAGAGCACGAGCAAAACCTTCGATATATTGTCAAGGTGGGAAGGAACTGACTTCGTGGTCACGTTTATCAGGACGGGTCAATTCGTACTGCCCTGGCTTTCGGAATCACGGATAAACATGTTAGTGGGTAGGTTTGGGGCAAAGCAGGGTCATTCCCCCAAGCCGGTGGCAATGGTGCTTGAACCCAGTATTCTGCCCCAAGAGGCGGAGGCCATTCTCGCCGCGATTCGAGAATGTATTTCATCCGGGTTGCCTGTCTACTATTCTTTTGCTGCCGCCGCCAACGCTATCAATCTGGTGTTGAGCCACGCCGAGAAGCACTCTGAAACAGCTTGAGGCCTCAGAAGCGAGGCCTTTGAACTCCAATGTTACATGCAAGGGTTTGTTCAGGATTCAGCGTTTAGAGTTTGTGATACAAGGTGGGTACACCCCGGAGCTATCAAACACAAGGTATCGTCTTAAGACAAAGCAAGCTGGGCGAATTCGACAGAATTGTCACCATCTATACTCCCGAATTCGGCAAGCTGAGGGCAGTCGCTAAGGGAGCGTGTCGCCCCAAGAGCAAACTGGGTGGCAATGTCGAACCATTGACGCATAGCTTGATGTTTCTGGCTAAAGGGCGCAACCTCGATATTGTTACTCAAAGTCAAACGATAAATGGTTTCCCTGCTCTGAAGAGCGACTTGCGGCGTCTTGCCTGTGCCCTTTACATCTTAGAGGTGGTTGATTCCTTTACTGTGGAGGGCAGTGAGAATCGTTCTTCGTTCAATTTGCTGCTCGAGACCCTTGATCGATTGAGCCAGCCTGAGAGCAATGATATCGCTCTGCGCTATTTCGAACTGCATCTTCTTCATCATCTCGGTTACCGCCCCCAGTTACATCGATGTGTTAGCTGTGATTCTCCTCTCGAACCCGAGGTCAACTTTTTCTGCTCCGGCAAAGGCGGAATTCTCTGTCCTCGTTGCAGCTCAGATGAGAGCATGCAATACGAGCGAACAGAGGTGAGTTCACCGAGATCATCTTCTCCCCTGTCGGTCGAGGCTCTGAAGGTTCTTCGTTTGTGGCAAAGCTGTGACTATGCTACGGCAAGGCGGGTCAGAGTAAGACCGGATTTATCCCGGGAGCTAGAGCGGGTATTGCACGAGTACATAAGACATATCTTACAGCGGGAGCTTAAATCGTTGACCTGGCTAAAGCAGGTAGATAAGGAAAGCGCCCCCACGTGATTTTCGTAACTTGACAAGCATTTCATGGGGGGTTAGAATCCCTGGACTGTCGAAGGCGGTGCAATATCACAGTAATGGAAATGGAGAGTGCTTGGTATTCTAAGTAAACCTTCGAGTTCTTCTGCTCATCTGAGCTGCAACTCCCCTTTTCCGCACCAGTTCATCAGTTCATTGAAAGGATGACGAAGTAACTCGCCATCGGAGAGAAGCAATGTATGTCGTAATAGCAGGCTTGAGTGATATAGGGAAGAATCTGGCGGAGCTCCTTGTGAAGGAAGGGAATGAAGTAGTGATTATAGACCGGGACTTACCGAAATGCACTGAAATGGCGGAGGGGTCTGACGTGATGGTGATTACAGGAGACGCCAGCCAGAAAGCCGTCCTCGAAGAGGCCAGAGTCAGGAATGCCTATGCCTTTGTGACCGCAGCCGGCGATGACTCGGAGAACTTGATGCTCTGTATGATAGCCAAGGAAATGGGGGCAAAAATGGTGATATCTCTCGTAGATGAAGCGGAGCACGAGGAAGCGTTCAGGCAGGCAGGGGTCAGTTTCCAGGTTAACCCTCACATGGTAGCAGCCAGGCATATTTCCCGCATGATTGCGCAACCTTATGTGAAGGACTTCATCTCTTGTGCAAGAGCAGAGATATTCGAAATAGAGGTTGAGCAGGGCATGAAGTGTGTCGGGCGGAGGATTGCCGAGATATCAACTCCGAACGGCGTGAAGGTTTTGGTAGTGCAAAGAGGAGGAAGATACCTGAGTGAGAATGGTGAGATACAGCCTCAAGATTGGCTGACTCTCATCGTGAATCAGGAATCTGCCAGGAAAGGCACCGAGTTCATGGATAAATGGTTCGCCAAAGGGTAAAACTAGCCCTCCATATCATCGGATCATTCCTGAGGTTCTTCGCCTTAGCCTACATCGTTCCCCTGGTAACCGCTGTTTACTATGGCGAGGACTGGCGGATTTTCTTATACTCACTATTACTCACTTTAGCTATCGGGCTGATTCTTGAATTTGGTTTTAGAACCACCAGGGAAATAGAGCGTGCCGATGGTTTCGTCATAGTCGCCTTCACCTGGCTTCTCATCCCTCTCTTCGGCATGCTCCCTTATATACTCCCTCCTGTGGGACTCGGTTTTCTCGATGCTTTTTTCGAGGCCATGTCCGGCTTCACTACCACCGGGGCGACCATACTGGAGGTGGTAGAAGAGTTGCCCAGGAGTGCTCTCCTGTGGCGTAGCCTTACGCAATGGTTGGGCGGAATGGGAGTGATTGCTCTCTTTGTTGCCATACTACCCAGACTGGGGGTAGGAGGCTCTCAGCTTTTTGATCGGGAATTTCCCGGCCCCTTACCTGAAAAGCTGCGTCCCAGATTCAGAACCACGGCCAGAATTCTCTGGACGATTTACGCCGGTTTCACTGCTGCTGAGACAGCACTCCTCTATTTCCTGGCCAGGCTCCCTCTCTTCGACTCAATCTGCGTCTCCCTCTCCACCATACCTACTGGCGGATTCGCGCCTCACACACAGAGTATTGGCTTCTACGGTAATCCGTTGGCCGAATACATAATAATGGTCTTTATGTTCCTGGCGGGCACAAGGTTCATACTTCACTATCAGGTTTTACAGAGAAACTTGAAGGCAATCAAAGGCGAGGAACTCAGGCTTTACCTGATTATTCTGGCAGTGGCTATCTCTCTATTAATGCTTGCGCAGGGGCTTAGTTCATATAGAGAGGCAATCTTCCAGGCAATCTCGATCATGACTACTACGGGTTTTGTTACCGGCAATTTTGCCGGGTGGAACTCCGGAGCCAGAATGGTGCTTCTGGCTTTGATGTTCGTCGGAGCCTGTGGCGGCTCTACTGGCGGGGGGATGAAAGTGATGCGGGTTTTAACCCTGATAAAACATACGGGGGGAATGATGAGGAAGGCCATTTCTCCCAAAGCTGTGGTTCCGCTGAAACTCGGCCACAAGCCTCTCTCAGAAGGAATCATCCGGGATATAATTTCCTTCCTGTTTCTCTATATTCTTGTTGCTGTTCTAGCTTCAATAGCGCTTGGTTTCTTAGGGCTTGACCTGGAGACAGCAATTTCAGCAGTAGCTGCCAGTTTAGGGAATGTGGGGCCTGGTTTGGGTGGCGTGGGTCCCACTCTGAATTATGCCTGGCTCCCCGGCGCAGCCAAGGTCATCCTGATTATCTGTATGTGGTTGGGGAGATTGGAATTGTTTGCAGTTTTCATGATATTCTCTCCCCGCTTCTGGAGAGCTTAACCAGGCCACAGGGGAAGTTCAGAGCAGGTCCGGGCTGCATCTTGCAGGAGGGTGATGCCCGGGCTGCTTGCCGGGGAGAACTCATCCTCAGAACGAGCGCCGGCAGCGGATCTCTGCAATGGGAGTTGCCGCATGATATCGATGAACGTGGCAGAACGGCAACTGCGCTATAACTTCGCTCGCAGCTTCAGGTATGTGGCAGTCAACGCTTCCGGCATCACTTTGGTATCGGACAACACCGGCATGAAGTTAGTGTCACCTCCCCACCTGGGCACTACATGAGTATGGAGGTGCTCTGCTATCCCCGCTCCGGCCGCTCTACCCAAATTCAAGCCAATGTTGAAGCCGGTCGGTTTCATCACTTGTCTGAGAAGCTCCAGGACCATCTTGATGATGTCGAAGTGCTCCTTTGCTTCTTCATCTGTCAGAACCTGCAGGTCTGCCGTATGGCGATAGGGGGCGACCATTAGATGACCCGTATTATAGGGAAAGGCGTTCAGGATTATGAAATTGCGCTGACCGCGATAGAGGATAAGATTCGCCTCATCGTTATTCTCCGCGGGCTTCCGGCATAGAATGCAGCTGCTCTCTGGGGTCCTCTGTAGATACTCTATCCGCCACGGCGCCCAAAGGTGTTCCATTGAGCCTATATAGTATGCTCATTCTCGCTTAAGTGCAACAGGAGTCCCTGTTTGATGTTACGAATCCCGGACACGGCAGGAGTTGACTACGGTATTGAGCTCAGAATAGAATACCTCGGGGTTAACATGCTGGAAGTCTTGACCCAGAAGTTGACAGGTGTATTCAGTAAGCTTGGCAGGAAAGGCAAGCTTAGCGAAGGAGATATCGACGATGCCTTGCGCCAGATACGAATGGCGCTTTTGGAGGCAGATGTAAATTTCAAGGTCGTCAGGGAATTCCTGTCCCGGGTGCGGGAGCGTGCCCTTGGCTCTGACGTATTGCGCAGCCTGACACCGGCCCAGCAGATTGTTAAGATCGTCAATGAAGAGTTGATTGCTATCCTGGGCGGAGAGCCCGCACGTTTGGCTTCGGTCACTGACTTGCCAGCGGTTGCTTTGCTTGTAGGGTTGCAGGGCTCCGGTAAGACAACTACGGCGGTGAAGCTGGCCGTTCAACTAAAACATCTCGGGCAGCGTCCGTTACTGGTCGCTGCTGACACCCGCCGACCCGCTGCCATTGAACAGCTCAGATTTCTCGGTGAACAGAACGATATCCCCGTATATAGCGAAGACACTAACGTAGCGTCGCTCATAGTCTGCCAGCATGCGCTGAAGCAAGCCAGGGAAAAGGGATCGACCTGGGTTATAGTAGATACTCAGGGGCGCCTGCATGTTGACGAAGCCATGATGAAGGAATTGGCGGATATCAGGTCCCGTGTACGGCCTTCAGAGGTGTTGCTTACGGTAGATGCCATGGTCGGGCAGGATGCAGTACGGGTAGCTCAAGAATTCCACGGCCAAATCGGCCTCACCGGACTCATCCTTACCAAGATGGACGGGGATGCCCGAGGAGGAGCCGCCCTCTCCATTAGATCTGTTACCGGAGTGCCCATAAAATACCTGGGCACAGGCGAGAAGATGGATGCTCTGGAAACGTTTCATCCGGATCGTCTGGCGTCTCGCATTTTGGGCATGGGAGATATGCTCACCTTCATTGAGCGAGCAGAGACGGCCTTTGACGAACAGCAGGTCAAGAAACTGGAAGAAAAAATGCACGCCGGCAACTTTGACCTTGAGGACCTGCTCAGTCAAATGCAGCAGATTCACAAAATGGGTTCGTTGGGGCGACTGGTTGAGATGATACCGGGTTTCTCCAAGTTCTCCTCTCATCTACCGGATGCCGAAGGGGACAAACAGTTGAGAAGGATAGAGGCTATCATCCTGTCTATGACTTATGAGGAAAGGCGCAATCCAGCTATTATTGATGGCAGACGGCGAAGCCGTATTGCGCGAGGGAGCGGCACCACACCGAAAGATGTTAACCAGCTTCTTAATCAGTTTCGCGAGATACAGAAGCTGACCAAGTCCATAACGCGAGGGAAGTTGCCCAAGAACATAGGTGCCATGCTCGACATACCCTCAAGGTGAAATCAGTCTAGATAGCCTTTGAGTTTTCGACTACGGGTGGGATGACGTAGCTTACGCAGGGCCTTGCCTTCAATCTGCCGTATTCGTTCCCGAGTTACATTGAACTCTTTGCCCACCTCTTCCAGAGTCCGCGTATGCCCGTCCTTGAGACCGAATCTAAGCTGCAGCACCTTCTTCTCACGCTCGGTCAGTTCATCGAGCACTCTGTCGATTTGCTCCTTCAGTAATTGCCGTGATGTCGCTTCAGTCGGTGCCAAACTGCCCTGATCTTCAACAAAATCGCCCAGCCGGCTATCAGCATCTTCGCCAATGGGCGTGTCCAGCGATATCGGCTCCCGGAAAAACAGGGCCATCACCCCTTCGACTTTTTCCGCCGGCATGTCCAGGCGCTTGCCGATCTCTTCGTAGCTTGGCTCGTGTCCGAGTTCTTGAATCAACTGCCGCGTCGCGCGTAACAGCTTGTTGATTGTCTCTACCATATGTACCGGAATGCGAATGGTACGAGATTGATCAGCTATAGACCGACTGATACCTTGCCTGATCCACCATGTGGCGTAAGTACTGAACTTGTAGCCTTTCCTATACTGAAACTTGTCTACGGCCCGGATAAGGCCAATGTTTCCCTCCTGAATAAGCTCAAGGAGCGACATGCCATGGCCAATGTATTTCTTAGCTATGCTCACCACTAGGCGCAAATTTGCCTCGGTGAGATGCCTCTCCGATGCTTTGGCTTCGGTCTTTATCTGTTCGAAGTAGACCCGGAACTCACCGCTATGAGAATCGAGTTGAGACAAGAAACTCTCGTCAGTCACGATGGTTTTTAGTCTCTGCCATGAGATGTTATCTCTAGCCAGGAGCTCTGTTAATCGCGGAGGCAGGAGTTGACTGCTTATGGAAACGTTTACTATCGCTTCTTCGGCGGCGCTCGTTCCTTTGTCTATCCCCGTCGCAATCGCGGATAATAGCGACGCATCTATGACATCATCGACGGCGGAGCGAAATCTAGCATCCGTGATTATCTCTGCCACGCTACGAGAGGTATCGATGCCGATATGCGCTCCGATAATATGAACAACAGAGTATGCTCTAGATAATTGAGAAAGCACCTGAACAACAACCTCAATGACTGAAGGGTATTTCTTGTGTTTCTTGAGATGGCTTTCCTCGATCCTCTCCAGGTATCTACCCATCTCTATCTTCCGGCATAACAACTTCTCTTCATGGACATTAAGAAGCGGCACCCTCCCGATTTCCTGAAGATACATGCGAGCTGAGTCATCAGTCACTTCAAACTCGCCCAGTGGTGCAGCCGGCTTGGTTTCTTCAGCATCCTCCGGGAAGAGCTCTGCCATTCCGTCTTTCTCTTCAGCTTCCTCGGTCAAGGCAGCGGCGTCCTCGCCTTCAACTTCGTCGCCGAGTAAGCTCTCAGCCAATGCCTCATCACTGTCCACGTTTATGCTTTCTCTCTTAGTTGAATCCACTGTCTTTTCCCCTTCTTCTCAAAGACTTCCTGGAGTTGTTGCGCAGAACCTATTCCTTGCTCCTGTAGTTTCGATAACTCTGAGCTTATGCCGCCCCTCTCCCTCTCAACTTCAAGTATCGTTTCCTTCTCAGTTTCTAGTTTCCGGTATGATTTTTCTTTTAGACGGAGAATACAGTAGCCTAGTTCAGATCGCCGCGTTCCTTCGCTTTCCCCTGTGCCGGGAGGAAAGACCCTGCCAACCAAACAGCATAAGTGCTCCCTTAGACCGGCATCGAGTTCCGTTTCCAGGCCTGAAACATCAGACGAATGCTGCCATTTAGCAAAGACCTCACGATTCTCTGTGCATTCGAAGTCTTCCGCTGATAGGCCTCCGGCTAAAGGACGGAGTTCCGGATACTGAAGGAGAAGCGCTAAGCAGTGTTCCTCAATAGGGCTAGATCCAAGCCCACGGACAAGGCGGGATTGTTCCGCTGGCCTGTCGAGTTTCGGACTCCTCCCAATGGCTTTGTCCTCGCGCAGGGCGGTTCTTATGGTGGACTCCTCAATTCTCAGCTCACGCGCCAGCTTTTGCACGTAATGGAGTTTTTGCACAGGGTCCTTAATCTCACGAATCGACGGCAGGAGTTTCTGTACGGCTAGCGACTTGTCTTTGGCCTTATTGATATCGACTTTGCTTATTACAGACTGAAAGGCGAAGTCTAGAATGGGCATGGCCTGTTCTACCAGTTTTCGCCAAAGAGCAGGGTCGTCTCTTATTACTTCGTCAGGGTCTTTGCCTGAGGGCAACAAAATAACCTCTGCTTCGGCATTGGAATGAGCCAATATCGCTTTGCCGCGCAAGGTAGCTTCCTCTCCAGCTAGATCGGCATCAAGTGCCAGCGTTATGTTATTGGTTAACCCTTTGACAAGCCCCACTTGCTTTTCGGTTAAAGAGGTTCCCATTGAGCCAACCACATTCTGCCAGCCGTGCTGGTGAGCAGTGAGAACATCGGTGTAGCCTTCCACGATTATCACTGCGTTCTTCTTTCTGATGGAGGACTTAGCCTTATCAATGCCATACAGGATGCTGCTCTTGTCGAAAACTGATGTTTGGGGTGAGTTTATATACTTAGGCAGGGAGTCATCTAAGGCTCTGGCTCCGAAGCCGGTGACTCGACCCTGGATATCACATATAGGAAACATGAGACGGTTGCGAAATCGGTCATAACTGCCGCCTCCTTCCTTTTCGAGTATCAGACCTGCTCCCAATAGCTCCTGTCCCTTGTAACCTTTATCCAGCAAGTAGTTCTTGGTTGTTTCCCAGGTATCAGGACTGAAACCGAGACGGAACTCCTTGATGGTCTCGGGCGTCACTTTTCTTCTTGCCAGATAGCTTCTCGCAGCCTCACCCGCTTTGGCACTCAGGAGTAAGTGATGGTAGTATTCAGTAGCTGCCTCGTTAAGTTGAAATAACTCCTCCTCCCCCTCGTGCGCAGCCCTGGCCGGCGCCTCAAGCGGACCCATGGCGATGCCTTCCCTTTGAGCTAGA
>Ga0209986_10003070_pt1 | contig 14815 bp, 13 predicted proteins | sample BlataG_FD_183168 | JGI IMG/M metagenome (GOLD analysis project Ga0209986, IMG submission 183168) | Deep subsurface microbial communities from Black Sea to uncover new lineages of life (NeLLi) - Black_00105 metaG (SPAdes) (version 2) | ecosystem: Environmental > Aquatic > Marine > Oceanic >...
TAGCGTTCATATAGATGGTCAGAGCGGAGATTAGGACCAGGAGGATGACCATCGCATAGGCGGTCCCCTCCACCCGAGCGCCCAGCATCGCGTAGATCCTCGTCGACATCGTGTAGTAGCGGACGGGCATGCCGAGAATCGCCGGGGTCCCGAACGTGCCAATGGCCTTACTGAACATCAGGACAAACGCAGAGCCAATTGCAGGAAGCATCAATGGGAAGGTGATCTTCCGCAACACCTTCCCGCGTGAGGCACCGAGCACACGGGCGGTGTCCTCTAACTGACTGTCCAACGTTGCGAGTGCCCCCGAAACGAGGATAAATGCGTAGGGGGAGTAGTGAATAGTGAGCGCGAGAATGATCGGGATATAGCCATAGGCGAGCCAGTTGGGGGTATGGATCCCCATGGCCTGCAAGAAGCCGGGGGTCCCCCCGATCCGTGCGGTTCTTAAAGACGGTAAACCAGGCGAGCGCCATGACCCACGACGGCATCACATACGGGATGACCGAAATATTGCTGATCAGCCGTTTCAACGGAAGATCCGTCCGAACGACGAGCCATGCGATAAGCGATCCGAGCGGAAGCGCAATCACCACCACACCAAGAGCGATGGACAGGCTGTTGAGGAGAGGCTTGACTAGGAGGACCTGTGTCAGACGGCTGGCCGCGATCCGCTTCCAGTGGTAGATCGTCCACGCACCAGGCTTGGCACCCGGGACAAGGCGAACGTCGTTGGGACCGAAGGTGCTGGCGCCAATCACGATCTGGATCAGCGGCAAGACGACGAGGATCGCCAGCACGGCGAGCAGGATCAGCCCCATGATCTTCTCGGGACGGCTCAGATATCGCTGTGCACGGAAGCGGAGTAATCCCTATGCTACTGCGCTGATCGTAGATGCCTTCAACCTGGCCCACGTTAGCCTCCCTTCTTGGCCAGTTGAACGATCGCGAACTCAACCGAAGCATAGCGACAGAAGAAACTCTTGTCAAGCGTGGCTGCAACGATCGTTGCAGGAAGTTGATGTTTTCAGAGGAGGTAGAGAAGTCTGTTACCCTCTCTGCCAAAGGCTAGCTTGGCTTTCCATCACCGTCGAAGAACCTTAGACAGCTCGGTACAGGGCTCTTGGAGACAGATCAGGTGGGTGACCGCCCGTTGGAAGACGGGTCATCTCGCTCCTCGGCCCCGCGGTGGATGAGGGAGTACTCGAATCCGAAGCGGCGGCGCATGTCTTGGAGCCGATCCAACCGTTTCAGCACTTCGGGTGCTTGCATCTTGGCAACCTGAAGGATGATTGCTGTCTGAATCGCTAAAGGTACTATGTTCGTGTGATAAATCGTGGCCGGTCCGCGTCGCGCGGCGAGGGTCACAGATACATGATCAAGCATCTCCTTGGCGACCGTATCCGTAATCAGGATGACAGGACATCCAGCCTCTTTGGCCAGCGAGATGGCAATTTGATGTTCCTGGGGAACGACGATGAAACTGAAGAGGATCAAGGCGTCTTCCCTCGTCAGTAGCTGCAGTTTTTCAAAGATCGCTCGTCCCTCTTCAGTGATAGCACAAACGTTGAAGTGGAACCGCCGAAGTCGAAACTCGAAGAGCTCCGCCAAGGGTCCCTGTGGTCCGCGCCCACAGATATAGACGCGCTTTGCCCCTAGAAGGTGCTTCGCCGCCTGTTGGATATCTTCCGATCTAATGCTCTTCAAAGACTCCTGGAGGTAGAGCATCTCAGTCTCAACGACCTGTTGGTATAGGTTGTCGGCTTGCACTTCGGAGAGGGTCTTACCAAGCTTTTCTCCTGGTGTGATCTCTTGTCGATACAACTTCTGGAAGTCGGCTCGAAGACCTACGTAACCATCGTAGCCAAGGCTCTGGGCCAATCGAACTAGAGTCGCCTTGTGGACACCAAGCCCCTTGGCGGCCTCATCCACACTCAAGAAGATGTAGTCCTCGTATTCGCTCAGGATGTTTTGAACCAGATCTTTGTGAACCCTGCTCAGTGAAGGAAAACCGCTTTTTATGCGTTCCCGGATGTCCACTACTACTCCTCCCTTAAGAGATCATTCTACTCGTTGTTCAAAACTGGACAACACTAGGTGTTGCTCGTAAGTCAATCCTAACCTTCTACAACCGCAAGACCTCAAACACTGTGCTCAGTTGACTTCCGCGTCAATCTCGGGCACCGAGACCCATCGTTTGCACTCAGCTGACTGCACCACAGCTTCTAAGACCGCTTGAGCCAGTACCCCGTCAAGAAAGCTGGGACTCGGTGTTCGACCCTCTGCCATAGCTTGAAGAAGTTCGTACACCGCGTGAACGAAGCTGTGCTCATAACCCAGAAGATGACCAGCCGGCCACCATGTTCCAGCATAGGGTTGGGCTGGATCTGTTGCGTCAATCCGGCGAAAGCCCTGGCAATAATGGGGATCCTCTTCAGAGTAAAACCGAAGCGTGTTCATCTCCTCCGCGTTCCAGTAAAGCGTCCCCTTCTCTCCATTCACCTCAAGGTGCATGAAGTTGCGCCTTCCCGGCGCCATGCGCGTGGTCTCAAATACCCCGATGGCCCCTTCAGCAAATCGGACGAGAAAGGCCGCTGCATCATCCACGGTAACCTCGCCGGTACCTGCTCTATCCGGGAGAGATCGTTCTTTGATAAAGGTCTCCAGAAGCCCTGTCACCTCAGTGATCTCTCTAACTAGAAAGCGCGCCAAATCGACAATGTGAACGGCTGTATCCCCCAAGGCTCCCGAGCCCGCTTTCTCTCGACGCATCCGCCAGTGGAGGGGGAACGTCGGATCCACGAGCCAGTCCTGGAGATATATGGCACGAAACTGACGGATCTCGCCGAGCGCGCCTTCCTCAATGAGGCGCTTTGCCAAGCGGATTGCCGGGAAGAACCTGTAGTTGAAGCAGACCATGTGAGGCACTCCGGCCTGCTGTACTGCCCGGAGCATCGTCAACGCTTCCGCCAAATCACGCGCGAGCGGTTTCTCGCAAAAGATGGCCTTCCCTGTTTTAGCCGCTTCGATGGCAATCTCGGCATGGACGTCGTTGGAGGCACTGATATCCACAAGATCAATGTCGGGGTCGGAAATGACTTCCCTCCAGTTGGTTGTTTGCTCCTCCCAGCTAAAGCGGGTGGCAAACTCGCGTACTGCCGTCTCATTTCGCCCGCAGACGAGCTTCAATCGAGGCCGAAGCGGTGGATCAAAAAAGGCGTTCACCTGCCTATAGGCGTTTGCGTGTGCCTTGCCCATGAAACGATATCCGATCAGTCCTATGCTCACTTCTTTAGACATTGCTATCTTCCTCCCAACATTTAACTGCGCACCCCACCCACCGGCCATGCCCCTAAGACATTCCTAGCACTTTGCCCCCTGATGAGAAGTAATGAGTTTCTTGGCCACCTTTTCCCTCAACGTATCCTTTACTGCTTTCACGTTCACAACACCATCCTCTCTATCGCCTCTTCATTAACTCAAGATAGTCCCTCAACGCTTCAATCTCAAGCGTGCGCTTCTCGGTCAGGTCTCAAAGAAGCTTTCTCCCTCCTCTTAATTTCGCTTTTTGACCATCTACAGCACTGAGCTACACAGATCAAACCGCAAAGCATCACCACATGTTACCGCATAGTGGGGATCTCTCCTTTTGGTTTTTAAAGTCAAATGCGAGAAAGTGCAGCGCCCGTGGGTAGCTCAACATACGACCCGTCCGAGAAACAGGACACCTGCCCGGCAGACGAAACTCCTTGTTTTTGGCTATTCGAAAGGTGTATAGTCCAGCCTATAAAAACCCGAGCCGACGACTAGGCCGTTGAGGGACGGGGATGACCAACAAAATAGGGATCAATATCCATTCGGGGAGGATAGACGGGGATCTTAAACTTCTACAACAAGACCTCTGTGCTGTCGAACAGGCTGGCTTCAATGCAGCTGAGATTCCGGTCCATGGCGTCGATGCAGTAGTAAACGGGGAACTACGTGAGGGAAGAGCTAAACAGGTAAAGAAGATCCTAAGTGGATTTGATCTAGCCTACAGCGTGCACGCACCCGACCGGCTCAATTTGAGGGACTTCCACTACCCTGAGATCCAGCGGAAGGTTTTTGCTGCCAGCATCAAGTTCACAGCCACAATCGGCGCAAGAACGTTCGTTTACCACGAAGGAAGCCTGATGGACAATGGTGAGGGTGTCACTGAGGAGGAGGCCCGTGAGATAGAGGTGGATGGCCTGATCGACCTCGGCAGATTGGCAGAGGCTGAGGGAGTGACCATCTGCGTTGAGAATGTTAACTCAAGCCTTATCCATCTCACAAAGCTGATAGAGAGCGTAGGGGAAGAGTCTGTCAAGATCTGTTGTGATGTCGCCCATTCGTACCTCAATGCCAGCACACTCGGGTACGATTTTCTGCGATCGGTTCAGCTTGCCAAGCCCCATATCCGGCACGTTCACGTCAATGACAACTTCGGCAAGGGAAAGCCCGGCGTGTCGCCACCGTATATTGAGGCGATGCCGATGGGGATAGGGGATCTGCACCTTCCTATTGGGTGGGGGTGCATACCGTACGAAGATGTCTTCAGTATCCTAAAAGAGTACGACGGCATCTACATCCTTGAACTTCAGGAGAGGTTCTTCGAAAACGGCTACAGCATGCTCCAGGAAGTTCTCGGGGATTTGCGAGATATGCTAGAACGGGTCACTTAAGGGATGGATGAATCACCAGGTCAAGCGGACGCTTGAGCCGGCTCTCTTAGCTGCCTTGATCTGAACGAGATGGATCAGGAAGAAGCTCGGCGTTCTCCTACATAGCGCTTGACAAAGAGCCAGGCTATTCCCGCATGCGAGAGGGCCCCTAAAGCGAGAAGAGCGAGATATGGATGGCCGATTACCGCCCCAACGAAAATCCCGAACAGTCGAAAATCGCGCTTGATCAGCTTTGCCATCAACCCTGATCGGAAAGGCGCCCGGTAGCGCAGTGCATACTCTTTCTTCGTGTAGCTTGCCAGGATGAAGCCAAGGAGGGCGAGGATTCCCCCGATCCAGACCCACTCCGACGGGCGTTCCTGCCAATAGCCGATCGTTACCCCGATGGCTATTGCAGCGTCGCCATATCGGTCTAGCAAGGTATCAAACCAAGCTCCGAACCGGCTCGTCCGAAACGTCAACCGCGCGGCCTCACCGTCGCAGCCGTCCAAAATCGAGCCCGACTGTGTCAGAATTCCCGCGATAAGACCGGCTAAATAGCCCCCTGAGGCAAAGAGTGCTCCCCCACAAGCAACGCTGAAGAAACTCAAGAAACTGAGGACGTTCGGCGTGGCCCATGGCAAAGCTTTGTGTTCGAGTAGCCAAGCGGAGAGTCGAAGAGAAATAGGTCGATTGAACCACCTTGCAACAACTCCGTCCTCACCTGTCTTAATAGCGCGCTTTAGAAGGAGTCGGCGGCCATATCGTAGCGCATCATGCGTGTCAACATCGAGCCAAAAGGGATCTGGCAGAGCTACAGCTCGTACCTTCCCCTCCGCAGCCAGAAGACGGATCCCGCCTGTAAGTGAACCATCGCCAGCCGCTTGCGCCTGTTTGAGAGCGGATAAGACCGCAGGTGTACAGCGAAAGATCCCTGTGTCGATTCCATTGTACGGCTCAAGCCCTTTCCCGATCGCTCTAATTCTACCTTCCTTCGTCCGTACACGCGTGGCGTCCTCGGGGTCGAAGACCTCGTCGATTCGCGGATCGACAAGTAAATGACAGGCCGCCTCCTCGCCGGAGGCGTTAAGAAAGCATGCGAGAGCATCAGCATCAAACAGGTGATCGCACATCAGGAGAAGAAAGTGAGTGTCAAGTAAATCAGCACATGCAAGAACCGAAGTCCCATTTCCCTCTTGCCAGGAGCAGTTCTCAACCACTGTGATGTCAACGCCGTACGACTGGCCCCATTCCACCACGCGGGGTGCAATCTCCTCTCTTCGATAGCCAAGGACAACGAAAAACCGTGTAATCTCTGCCTCTCTGGCGGTCAGAATAGCTCGTTCAAGCAATGTCAGTCCCAGCAATCGTGTCAGTGGTTTTGCCGAGGAAGCCTCATTAGGAACGAGACGTTCACCCCTACCCGCAGCTAGGATTACAGCTGGCAGAGTCACCGGCCGGGTAGCCATCGTCTCGAATGCATCCTCCCCCTTGCTACTCACACGGTGCATGATCGAGTTATCTGGGTGTTTCGATGTGCTGTTTCTCGTGACCGCGGAATTGCAGGTTGTAGATACCGACGTGCTCAGGGGCCGCTTCAGGTGCCATTAACATTTCGGCTTTCCCCGGAATGGCTTTTGTCCCTCTGCCTTGCACGACAAACGACGCCATCCATGAGGCAAACAATGCGGATTCAACCACATCTTTAGTCTCTTCGTATCGCAGCAGAAAGGCTGCTCCGAAGACGTCTCCCGCGCCGGTTTCGTCGATTTCCTCGCGGCCAAACGCGGGGATGTGCTTGTGATGGCGACCCCACTGCCAGAAAAGATCGGCTCCATTTCTCCCCCTTGTCACGACAAGGATGTGCGAGTACTGCGTCAGCTTCTGCAAGTCCTCTGGACAAGGGTCCTCCTCACTGACAATCACTACGTCAGCCTGCGGCACAACCATTTCCAGTTCCTCAAACCGCCGCTTGTAGACCCTTCCTCTATCGCCGACGGTTCGCATCCACCCTTGTGGAGCGACCCCAACGAGCGCCGGTCGCAGGCAGTTAATGATATCTGGATCAAAGTCATTCAAAATAGGGCATAGATAGACGATATCAGATTCAAGCCACGACTCTGGGATCGAGACTGGTTCAATAGGGTTAGCGATCGATCGTACAAACTGGTCTCTGCCGTGCTGTGTTGGGTGATTGATAAACGTAGTCGTAACCTCACCAACTTGGATCTCCAGTAGAATGTCGTAGGGGAAGGTATCTTGTGGAAAATCCTGCCCTGCGCTTGTCACGATTGCGGAGCGATAGCCGAGGTTCCGAGCAAGGATCGCCGAGTATGCCGCTGATCCCCCGAGGATTCGTCCTTCCCCTTGCACGTCAAAACAGATGCGCCCTATAGATAGGAAGTGTGGGCGATCAATCTCTACTAGCCTAGCCTTGTTGCGGTAGGTAGCCATTCTCGTCCTCATTTAACGTTCCGCTAACATCAGCGCTGCAGATCGCGCCGGTCACTCCGGAATGAAACTTGGGTGAACTTCAAACCTGCGATGTAGTGTAGTACTACATGTTTCAGTGAAAAAATTCCTTCCTTTTTATTATACTCCAGAAAACAGCACTGGCGCAAGGCTGCGCATTGATTGCCCGCAGTGACCGATCTAGAATGATCGCAACCACGCGAGTGTGCAATTTTGGAGGGAGATTACAGAATGCTAGCCGAAGCTATGGATGTTATCTCCATCGGTCACATAGCGAGAGATCGCAATGTCGTTGGACATCGAAGCGAGGTCGCTACGGGAGGAGGTGTCTACTTCGGTGGGATGGTCTTTCTCGCACTTGGCTTTCATGTGGCTATAGTCACGCGCCTTGCCCGCGCCGATGAACAGCTCCTTGACGACCTGAAGGAAGCGGGGGCTACGGTTCTCCCAACCTACGCTACAGAGACTTCTGGTATCGAGAACGTACATGCCAAACCCAACTCCGATAAACGGGTTTGCCATCCACTAGGTTTTGCTGGATCCTTTCGCCCAGAAGAAGTCCCAGACGTGCCCACCCAACTTTATCACATTAGCTCAATCATGCCCGGCGAGGTCGATCTGCCTTTTCTCCGAGAAGTCGCGAGCCGGGGGCCAATAGCCCTTGACGTGCAGGGGCTGTTACGCAAGCGGGTGGGGGATGAGCTCATCACAAACGGCTGGCCGGAGGCGGAAGAGGGACTTTCGCTCGTTCGCTACCTCAAGGTGGACGATCGCGAGGCCGAAGCCCTGACCGGGGAGCAAGATCATCGACGTGCAACCGAACTTCTAGCGGAGATGGGCCCGGAGGAGGTCGTGCTCACGCACAAGGAGGGTGTATCGGTGCGTGCTGGGGCCAAGCTCTCCGAGGCACCGTTTCGCCCTCGGTCGTTAGCTGGCCGAACAGGTCGAGGGGACAGCTGCTTCTCCGCCTACCTTGGCAGACGGCTATTAGGCGATTCGCCGAAGGAGGCGACAAGGTTCGCGGCTGCGCTGACGACACTGAAGCTGGAACGGCCAGGTCCCTTTCAGCGTCCCTTGGCCGATGTGGAGGCGTTGCTGGAAGGTGTCGGATGGTAACGAACAACAGATAGGCGGGAGGTGGACGCCTCTTCTTTACCGCATCTCCCAGCGAGGTAACCGCGCTTGGAATCACTGCTGATCGATCTGCCCTAATTGACACAGGCTTACCTTTGTGCTATCGTTTGCATGATCCTGCTATGAAGTCCACACACCGCGCCGGGTCAGCCTGCTTGGGAGGAAACAGCCGTAAAAGACCCTTGCGTCTGCCTGGCAGCGCGGTTATCGTGCCGATGAGACGATTCTAGACCTGAGCCCGTATCAGAGCAGTGACGATTGCTTTTTGCCATTAGGCGTTGTTAGCGCTAATATTTAATAGATATTATTTTAAAGGAGGTGATTCGTGAGAGAATACACTGTAGGAAGAACGTGTGCCACAGACCCTAAGATCAAGGAGGAGGAAAGATGAAGCGTTTATTTCTGCTGATGTTGATTGGGTGTTTTGTGGTTGCCGGGGGGCTCTTGGCCCTGGCGCAGGAGGAGGAGATCGTCGAGTTCTACGTCCGCTGCTGGGCGAGACCGCCGATGGAGAGCTGGCGTGGTGATAACATAGTACTGGCGGTTGCGGAGCTCAACGCCGATCTGGAGGCCGCGGGTGATCCTCGGCGCGTTGAGGTGAGCCTTTTACAGGATGACCCGAGGGACTGGGGCAACTATATAACTGAGTTTCTGTTGGGATACGGGGTCGGTGAAGCGCCGGACATCTGGTTGACCGGGCATGAACACATCGGTGTTCAGGCCGAGGCGGGCCGGATCATCGCGTTGGATGAGCTGATGAAGGAGTTCCCCGGGTTCAACAACGTCATCGATAGCCTGTGGGACAGCACGAGTTACAAGGGCGAGATCTGGGGAGTCCCCCAGGATGCTGAGGCACGCCCCCTCTACTTCAACAAGGCTCTGTTAGGCGAGCTGGGTTGGACTGCGAACGAGATCGCGGCTCTGCCGGAGAAGATCGAGAAGGGCGAATTCACCCTCTACGATATGCTGGCAGTGGCCAAGGAAGCGGTGGACAAAGGCGTGGTCGCTGATGGCAACGGCTTCTGGACGCGCCCGAAGAACGGCGCTGACTTCACCGCCTTCTACTACGCTTTCGGCGGGGAGACGATCGATACTGCGACCGGCAAGCTGGTCTTCGACGAAGCAGCCGGCCTCAAGTACTACCAGTTCTTCTATGACGCCGCGCAGAACTACGGTTCAATGAGCTGTCTCCACGGCGATTGGTCCTTATGGCACGGCACCATCACCGATGGCAAGGTACTGTTCTGGGTCGGCGGGACGTGGCAGTGGGCCGAATGGGCGGTAGAGTACCTCAAAGAGCTGGGCGGTGAGGCCTACCTGTGGGAGAACTGGGGCTTCGGGCTGATCCCGGCGGCGGAGGAGGGAGGCAAGCCGAACTCCCTCACTCACCCATTGGTTTACACCATCAGTTCCCAGTGCGAGCATCCGGACCTGGCGCTGGCGCTCCTCGACAAAGTCACCAACTACGGGCCCAACACCCGTCACGCAATCGCCAGCAACCACATGGGCGTTCTCAAGGACCAGACGGAGTACAAGTTCTACAAGACGTCCCGCATGTTAAGCGAGGCACTCTACATGCTGGCTTACACCACCTTCCTGCCCAACAACCCCGATTGGGGCTCGTATTCCACCATTGCTTACGAGGCCTTGGCGGCGGCGGTAGGGGGCGATCTCACCCCGCAGGAGGCGGTAGACTTCGTGGTAGAGTCACTCCAGCGCGAGCTGGGCGACAAGGTGATCATACGGTGATCGCCGGGTGAAGAAAGTAAGCAAACCGGAGAGAGGGACCCACCCTCTCTCCGGTCTTTTTCGGGAGAGGGATCTCCTTCTTCGAGTAAGGGGGATACTGCTGCCCTATGGCTTCCTTGCCCCCTCACTTATCATAGTGCTCCTGTTCTTCTTCATCCCGCTAGTGATGGTTTTCATCTTAAGCTTCACCAACCTGGATATGACGAACTTTGGAATCCTCGAGTGGTGGAGACCGGCAAATTGGAATTTGAACAACTACGTAAAGATCTTCACCAACCGATTCTTCCCCAAGATCCTGGGCAACACGGCTATGTACACGGCCTTGACATTGGCCGTCTTCAATGTGGGAATGGCTTTAGTCATCGCCTTGATAACCACCCATATCAACCGGCGAGCCGGCTTTGCCTTTCGGGCGCTGTGGCTCCTGCCACGCCTCACGCCGGTGGTCGTCTATATAATGATGTGGAAGGCCTTGGCCGGGCCAGCCCCCATGGGAGTCATAAACAGTATATTCGGCCCTTTGGGTATCGGTAGTGGGGAGTATCTGCTTAACATGTCTCCTTGGGTCTTCATCATCCTGGTCAACGGGTTCATCGGCGCCTCATTCGGGATAATCATCTTCTCTGCAGCCATCGAAGCCATTCCCAAGGACTACCTGATAGCCTCCAAGGTGGATGGGGCGACGACCTGGCAGACTATCCGCCACGTTACCATCCCCATGATCAAGTGGCCGCTCCTTTTCGTCACCACTTATCAGACTCTGTCGCTTTTGACGTCCTTTGAGTACATCATGCTGCTCACCGATGGTGGCCCCGGGCTTTACCAGACGGAAGTCTGGGCATTGACCGCCTACCACCGCGCCTTGAGCAGCTACTTCGGGAATATCCAGTGGGGCTATGGCTCGGCCTGGGCGGTGGTGTTGGTGATCATCGGTATCGTGATGGCGGTCATCTACCTGCGGGTGTTCAAGTTCGGTGAGTTGGTGGAGGAGCCGAAGATAGATCGGCTGTAACAATGTCTACGAGCAACAGGGTGATAAGATGGCAGTGCGACGGAAGCTGAGGCCTATCCTTGCATACTTTTTTTTGATCGTTCCTAGCGCTCTCATCCTCCTCGGTTTTCTGTGGTTGTTTATCACCAGTTTCTCGACAAGGACCGAAGGTCTAAGGTCGCTGGGGTGGACCTTGCGCAACTGGAGCTTCCTATGGAAGGCGCCTTTCGGCCCCATGTCTCCTAGTATCTGGTTGATAACCCTCAACACCTTCCTGGTCGCCGTAGGCATGACCGTTCTCGTCGTTCTTGTCTCATCCATGTCCGGATATGCTCTTTCGCGGATGAAGTTCGCCGGACGGAAGGGGTTCCTTTCCGCGACTTTGATCCTGCATGCCTTCCCCAGTGTTACCCTCTTGATCCCCATCTACTTTGTGCTTCGCTGGATTTCAGGGATCCCCATTATCGGAGGAGGTATTCCTCTTATCGGGGGCTTTGGCTTCAACACCCTAGGCGGGGTGGCCTTGGTCATGGTTGCCTTTCAGCTTCCGTTTGGTGTCTGGATAATGAAAGGGTTTTTCGATGAGATCTCTTGGGATATGGAACGCTCCGCCTTGATTGACGGGGCTTCTCGCTTTCGGGTCTGGCGGCAGATTATAATCCCCAACATCAAGCCCGGCATCGCCGCGTTGTCCATCTTCTCCTTCCTCGCTGGTTGGAACGCCTACTTAATCCCATTTACCTTCACCATACGGCGTAGTGGGAAGATATCAGTCTTGTCTGTTTATCTGCAGAGCTTCATGGGTGAAACCACGATAACCAACTGGAACGCGGTAGCGGCCGTCGGACTGTTTCAACTCATCCCGGTAGTAATCTTTTTCCTCTTCAGCCAAAAGGCGTTGCTGAATATTTACGGCGGCGGGAAGAAGGGAGGAGTATGATCAGCGGCAATAAGCGGTAGGCAAGTATAGGGAGACATGAAATGAAGGTTGTTTTAGAAGGATTAAGTAAACACTTTGGCAAGGTAAAAGCGGTTGACGATCTTGACCTGGAGATTGGGGACGGTGAATTTGTTGCTCTCCTGGGGCCGTCAGGTTGCGGAAAGACCACTACCTTACTCATGATCGCGGGGATTTACAAACCTTCCTCCGGTAGCATCCGCTTCGACGAACAGGTGGTTAACCGTCTGCTCCCAAAGGAACGTAATATCGGGATGGTCTTTCAAAGTTACGCCTTGTACCCCCATATGAGTACCTTTGAAAACATTACTTATCCTTTGAAGTTAAAGAAGGTACGTAAGAGGGAGATGAAGGAGAGGGCTCAGAGGGTGGCTGACATGATGGGGATCGGGGAGCTTCTGGATCGCAAGCCCGCCCAGCTCTCCGGCGGCCAGCAGCAGCGAGTCGCGTTGGCGCGGGCCCTGGTTAAGGAACCGGCCATCTTGCTCTTCGATGAGCCTCTCTCGAACCTGGATGCCAAGCTGCGGTTGCGGATGCGGGGCGAGATTAAGCGCTTGCAGGAGGACCTGGGCGTAACCGCGGTCTACGTTACCCACGATCAGGTCGAGGCGATGACGATGGCTAGCCGAATTGCAGTGATGAACTACGGCGTGCTGCAGACCTACGGTGCGCCCAGTCAGCTGTATGACCATCCGGATACCTTGTTCGTGGCCGGATTCATCGGCGCCCCCCCGATGAATTTCATCGAGGCGAGTTTTGAGGAGCGGGACGGCGGCTTTTATCTCAGGAGCCAAGCTCTGGAGATCCGCATTCCGGATGAACGGGGCGCCCTGGCCAAACAGAACAACGCTCCGCAACGAGTGATCATGGGTATCCGCCCTGAAGATGTGACAGTCGTGGCGGAACGGGATGGGGATTTCAGGGCCGAGGTTTACCTGATCGAACCCTTGGGGCGCGAAGACTTGGTCACCTTCAGGTTTGACGACGAGGAGATCCGTGCGCTGGTCCCGGCTCCCTTCGACGGGCAGATCGGCGAGACGATCTGCCTTAAGTTGGACAAAGAGAAGGTGCACCTGTTCAACCCGGAGACAGAGGTCTCTGTCTTAAGGAGCGGTAACGGTGGAAGTTCATATCACTAAACGGTATCAAGGTGTGTTTCGCGATGGAAATGGGGCACTCGCCTGTCGAACAGAATCCCTTGTTTCACACCCCGAAAAGCGGTACAGTTCGGGCCACAAAATCCGGTCTGTCGTCTGTCTAAGGAGAGGACAGCATGGTGAATAGAATAGGGCTCAACATCCAGTCGGGGAGGATCAACGGGGATCTTGAACTGCTGAAGCGAGACATCCATGCCATAGAGCAGGCAGGCTTCGACGCGGCGGAGATACCGGTCCACGGCGTCGATGCGGTGGTGAACGGGCATCTACGTGTGGGAAGAGCGAAACAGGTAAGGGAGATCCTGGATGGATTCGACTTAGAATATACCGTGCACGCGCCAGACAGACTTAATCTGAGGGACTTTCAATACCCTGATATCCACCGGAAGGTCTTTGCGGCTAGTAGATAGCTTCCAAAATAATCTTGCCATATCTGGATAGCAGGGTAAACTTTCCTTCACAACGTATCTCTCTGTAAAAAGGAGGAAAGCCATGCCATTTAAGAGTCGCAGAGCCAAGTTGGTACTGGCTGACGCCGTACGGCAGCAATTGATTACAGTGAGTCGTGCGCGCACCGAGGCGAAAGCTCGTGTGGAGCGGGCAAAGATGCTGCTTTCCTACGCAGATGGAGAATCGGTCTCCGCCATCGCCCGAGCATTGCACACCAACCGTCCGAAGGTGGAGCGCACGATCGACAAAGCGCTGCAATGGGGAGTGGTAACAGCACTTGATGACCTACCGCGTCCTGGCCGACCTCGAAGGATCTCCGATGAGGCGCGGGCTTGGTTAGTGGCTCTGGCCTGTCAGAAGCCTAAAGAGTTGGGGTATGCCCAGGAGCTGTGGACCACACGACTGCTGGCCAAGCACGTCCGGAGTCACTGCGAGGCCGTAGGACACCCCTCTCTTGCTCGCCTGGCTCCGGGAACGGTCTCTAAGATCCTTGCCCAGAGCGAGATCCGGCCGCACAAGATCTCCTACTACCTGGAGCGACGTGACCCGGAGTTCGAAATGAAAATGGCACAGGTGCTCTACGTGTACAAGAAAGTGGAGCTGCTACGCGAGAAGGGAGCCCAGGAGGAGAAAGCGATGACAGCTATCCTCTCCTACGATGAGAAGCCCGGTATTCAGGCGCTGGAGAACAAGGCACCAGACCTACCCCCCGTTCCAGGCTTGTACTCAGAGATCTCCCGCGACCATGAATATGTGCGACACGGTACACTCAGCCTCTTGGCTGGGATCGATCTATTGAACGGCCAAGTGCTCAGTCGGGTGGAGCGACGGCATCGTAGCCGCGAGTTCATCGCATGGTTAAAGATGGTCGACGCACACTATCCAGACAACATCAAGATACAGATTGTGCTGGACAATCATTCGGCACACGTTTCCAAGGAGACCCGCTCCTACTTGGCAACTGTGCCAAATCGCTTTGAGTTCATCTTTACCCCCAAACATGGGTCGTGGCTGAATCTCATCGAAGCGTTCTTCTCCAAGATGACCCGCAACATGCTCCGTGGCCTTCGTGTTCATTCGCTTGATGAACTGAAAGCACGGATCGAACAGTATTTGAAGGAAATTAACCAGGCCCCCGTGATCTTCCGCTGGAAACATGGGCTGGACACGATCTCAGTGGTATAGCTAGACTGCTATGTTAAATAAGAATCGATCTACTAGT
>Ga0209986_10003071_pt1 | contig 14811 bp, 15 predicted proteins | sample BlataG_FD_183168 | JGI IMG/M metagenome (GOLD analysis project Ga0209986, IMG submission 183168) | Deep subsurface microbial communities from Black Sea to uncover new lineages of life (NeLLi) - Black_00105 metaG (SPAdes) (version 2) | ecosystem: Environmental > Aquatic > Marine > Oceanic >...
CTTTTGTCCGGGTTATCGCCCGGGTGGTATGAATCCTATTGATATATATGCTCGTCCTCAACCGGGAATGTTTCCACAACCTGTAGAAACTAATCCGAACTTTCGTCCGAACTTACCCTATCGCCCTAACCCGAACCTTCCTTTTAACGGAAACCCGAACATGTATCAGCGCCCTATGCGCCGTCCGTTTGGTTTTGGTGGTCGTCGTCCGATGAATCCATTTATGGGCATGGGTCTTGGCATGATGAATCCTATGGGCATGGGTATGTTTGGTGGGTTTCCGATGCGTCCACCTATGTTTGGTGGTTATGGTGGTGGCTTTGGTGGTCGTCCTATGATGGGCTATGGTATTGGCGCGGCTAATCCTTACGGCATGTCTCCATACAGTAATTTCGGCAGACCGACACCGTATTCGCAGCCATCTTACAGCCGTCCTAATCCATATCAGCAGCCATCATATAACAGGCCAAATCCTTACAGCAGCGGCATGAACCTCAGACCGCCGAGCTTTGGTGGTGGTCAGCCATCCTATGAGAGTGACACTCAAGTTTATAACGTTAATATGCGTCCTATTCCGGGAGCTTATGCTAATCCAAATCCGCCCAACATTATGCAACAGCAGCCTCAATACAACAACATGTATCAGCAGCCTCAGCAGGGTGGCTACGGGGGTTATCAGCAGCCGAGTGGTTATGGTAACTACGGTCAGATGCCGAATCCATATGCACCGCAGCAGCAGCCTTCATACCAGCAGGGCGGCACTATATATAATGGATTTGGTGGCGGTATTCCGAACAATTTTGCGGGTTACGGTCAGCAGCAGCCAGCAGGTATGTTTTAATCTTTGATGGTTAGCTTGCAAGTTTCGCACTTGCGTTCTGATTCGCTTACTCTTTTGAGAGGAATACAGCACTTGATGCATTGATTTGCATCAAGTCTTTTTTGGAACTCGCCTGATTCTTGTAGTTTAATTAGGTTCATGGCGCGGTAAATTGTATCTTGATTTAATTTGACTCAGTGATTGTATGGTTAATCCCATGATGTCAGACGCGTCTTTTAAAGACAATTCTTTTTTTAGAAGTTTGTTAAGCATTTCAGCGTCTTTTGACAGCGCGAGCTTTGGTCGTCCACCTGTCCTGCCGTTTTTCTGTGCTTTTAATCGGTCATTTATTTGCTTTTGTGATTTCTTATTATTGACCATTCCTGCGAGCTTTGGGTTTGTTTCTATATCTTTTTTTGTTTGTGCTTCCCAAGCCTGACGGTACAAGTCTTCATATCTTTCCATTTCAGTTAGCAATTTTTCTCTCCAGTATATCGAACAAAGCCTGTAGCTCCTCTACATTTTGTTTGGTTGTTTGGTCGGATCGCGCCGTAGCATCATGCTTCATCCAATGCATACGGCGCTTGATCCTTTCGATTATCTGGACAGTTTCTACGTCCATTTGGCATCGCCCTTTAAGATAACAGCGTTGCCTACGATACCTGTTCCGCATAGCTCAGTTGCTTCTTTATTGAAGGGTAATCCTGTTAGAAGTCCCTCCTCATTTACAAGGATTTGAATTTCTGAATTGCTTGGCGAGTGAACCATTTCTACATATCCACCGACAATTTCTTGCACTTCTTCAAGCGTAGGTTTTTGATGTTCAAACGTTTTAATCATTACGATCTCCTTTTACTAGAACTTGGTAGTATTACCATATACTCCCACATCAGTCAATAGTTGGTTCATTATTATGTAGTGTTCCACCCACAACGCCGAGGAACTTTTTCGGCCCTGATCTGGTGATTTTGTACTGCCCGATGCGATTGGTGTTTTGCAGCTTGGTAACGTCTTTCTTAAACGTTTCTTCACTGAGGTTCATGAGGCGTAGGTTTGCCGCGGTTATATCGTCTTCTGGTGCAATGCGAACCATTTCGTGCAGGCCATCTGTATTGCCGCCTTTGGTGACTGGATGCCCTGATAATTCGCGTTCTTGAATAAACTGGAACACTAGCTCCAGTCTGTTGCGAACTGTTTGTGAGAATTTAACGGCGATTATATCTTGTGACCTGTCTTCAAGCAAACCTGTGTTCGGGTTACGAATGAAATGTCTGAAGTCCCTGTTGGCTGGCCCGTTTGATTTTACGACTGCACCATCGAATACGCCGTTGCGCGTATATGGGATGTTTAAATCTTTGCAGCGTTGTTGCCCTACAGTTTCGCCAACAGGCCAAACGGCGAATGCAGCACGCACGCCATCAACGATAGCGGACGTTCCGCGAATAGCGTTCCGCGCTTCCTCTGGTGTTTTGATTGGCTTGTCATCTTTAATCTTTGCCATGTGGTGGTTGACCATAACAGTTGCGCCAGTTTCGGTAGCCATCTGTGCAAGCATGCCCATAAAGGCAGCGCCAGCGGCGGGATCAGCGTTTACATCTGCGTGGACAAACGATGCGAGAGGGTCGATTACGATTAGCTTGAGCCTTGTCATTGTTAGCATCTGTTCGTAAACGCGAGCAAACTCTGCTCCCATTTCATATGAGTTGTCGATTTTTTGCATGACAGGAAATACGCCACCGAGGTTTGGTAGTGGTAGAATGCGCAGCTTATGGTCGTAATGCTCACGGTATTTTTGCGGGTCGAGACGCGAAATACGTCTGTGCATTTCGTCCTTGTCATCTTCCGCGGTTAGAATGATTGCATCCCCGTGCTCTGCGACGAGGCCACCGAATGCGTTTTGCATAGATGCGCCAGAGGCGACTTTCATAGCGAGGTCGAGGGTCATCATACCTTTTCCGCTATCACCCGCAGCAGCGAATACGACAGGCACGCCTAGTGGTATTGTGTCGCCAATTAAAAACTTTTGTTCGGGTGCAGAGCCAACAAAGTATTTGTCGATCAGCAGGCTATCATCTAGCAGCGAGATTGGCTTTTTGACTTTGCTTTCGTGCGATTTGATGAATGCTTCTACATTGAACTCTTGCTCAATGGCATCCGCGGCATCCCACTTTTCTTCTTTGGTCGCTGGGATTTGCAGCATCAGAGTTGATTTTGCGCCAGCTTCTTTGGCTTGTGCTTCGACAATACCTGCTAATCTTTTGCCAGCAGCGTCATTATCGGGCCATAGGATTACGTTTTTGTTTCGTAATGGCGTGAAGTCGAACTTGGATGCGGTGTTTTCTGACAGCATACCAGAGCCACCTATGGTGCAAGTTGCAGTGTATCCTAGCTGGCTAAGAGCATCTGCGCACTTTTCGCCTTCCACCCAGATTACTGTATCTGCGGTTAAAATGTTCGGGATATTGTATAAAGGCCGAGGCTCTGGAATACCCTGCCGCCCGTTCATGAACTGACGGAACTGCTTTTTGGGTTTGCCTGTGCTATCTAGGATAACATCACCTGTCTCGCTTTTGTCGAAATATTTTCTGACAGTTACGAGAACCTCACCGTTTTCATCCGTATATGTATATTCGCTTTCGAATGGCGTTCCCGGTCCAATAGTAGGTTTCACAGGCTTTTGTTCGGGTTGTTGAAACCCGGCTGTTGTGTTTGTGACCTGAAAGTTTTGAGGATTGTTCGGCTTAACAATATTTTCGGGTGCTGGCATAAACCGCTGGGGTAAATGGTCTTGAAAGTATTCCGCTGTTTCCTCAATTGACCAACCCCTGCCTTCTTTTAGTATTTTGCTAATCCCACCAACACCATCGCCTGACTCAAAATCTTTGCCGTTTAGGAACCACGGACTGTTTATGTCGATGTTAATTCGTAGAGATTGGCCTCTTTCCCCCCGCAGTGAGCCGAGCATAAAATCATTACCGCGCCGAATGCCTTCGGGGTAAGTTTCGATCAGCGCACTGAGTTGAATATGCCTTGGCACTTCGCTTGAAATTAGCTTTGCTACGTCCTTTGAACTATTGCCAAATCTTTTTATATTCATTATCTTGTCCTCATACCCAAACTATCCACTAGATATGGGGTCGCACTTCCACACGCGGCCCCATATCCTTTTACTCTTTCCAACATGTTTCCCTAAACTCGCACCACTTGCATAGGAAAAAATCTTTGCTTTGTGAGATACGAGGTAGAATGTCACCCGCTTTTGCAGCCGTCAAGATGTCCACAGCGCGGTCACTCGCCTCTTGCGCGAGCTTGGCATCGTATGGCACTAGCTCATAATACACTTCAGAGGTGTTTTTGTTTACAACCGTAAATAGAGCAGGATGTCTGCTAAGGTCCATATACGTCTGATAGAGTGCGATTTGCGTGGCGTAAGTTGGATTTGCCTTTGCAACCCCGTGGCGAACAAAGCCTTGAAACTTTTTATCGTTCGCTGATTTACATTCCCATAGAGCGGGGTATTCCATAGCCACTGGGCCATCGCATACTACGCCATCTATATGACCGCGTATTTCTCCATCTGCGATAGAGAATCCGAACTGCTCGCCGCCTTTGTCTTCTGTGCGCAGATCAAATCCTGCGTCTCTGAGCCACTTTGCGGCGTAGTCTTCAATCTCATGACCGAACTGAAAGATGCGCAATGTGCGTGCGCTAAATTCTTTGTCGGGATCGGTTGCATAATTGAGGTAACGATACTGAATTTTACGTTTGCATTCATCACCAATGCTGGATGCACCAATATACTTTCGTCGCTCGCGCTTTTTATTATTGGCAACGATAGCCTTGTCAACAGCGTCTTTGATGCCCTCTGCTATGGGATCAATCTTAGAATGGGATTGAAGTAGAGGGCCAAGTGCCTGTTGACTTAAAGTAGGTTTCTTCGAGGTTTCCAATGTTTATCTCCGCTGCTAGACGTTGTGCTTCCTGTATACCAAATATCAGTGTGTGAACTTGATCCTCTGTTAAGTCAGAGAAGCGCGTGTTCCAACCGAACTTGCCTAATATGTGCGCCAATTCGTCGATTGGCTTTGGTGGTGGTGGTACTGTCAATGTCTTGTTTCCTCCGTTGACCCGAACAATTCTATGACTTCGTTGATTAGCTCCGGGTCGGCATCTTTGTTTCTGAAGCCAATGTTTAAAACTTCTTGTCCCTCTATTATGACACTCGCAGTGCCAAACAAGACTTCTTTTTCAGCTTCTTCGATATGATCTTGGATCACTTCGTTAGCTGTGCTTTGCACCTCAATCATGTTTGATGGGTCGTTGACCCAGCAGATCATCTCATATTCGGAAGTCTCGACGTTATTATCTTCCTTCTCCGCGAACATAAGATACATTTCAAAACGTGGCATTTTATTTCTCCACGATTTTTTTGGCTAAATCGCTGATCAGATTGGTTGTTGCCCTTGTGGTCAACTCTACATGACCAACCTCTTTGCCGTCTACCCACATGTAAACGACGGGTCCGTCAGCCCCATCTCGTACTGTAATAAGTTTAATCACAACGCATTCACCTTTGCTTCCGCTTTTTGATATGCTTGATCAATGACCCTCTTGTTCCAAAAGTAATTAAGGGTGCAATTGGCCTTATACTTTGTCCAAGACAAGTCCATTGGCCTAACTTCAATGCCCTGTGCGCGTAGCAGTTGTTTTTGCTTGTCGCTTGCGATCTGATTTAGCCATCTTTTGTTTTTGTTTGCCGCGCTGCTTTCTTCGATTTCACGCAAAAAGTCATCAGACGCAGCCATTGCTTGAACCTTTTCGCCAATTGAAACCACTCTCACTTTTCCATTAGTTGGCTTGACGAATGCAATCCAATATTGATCGTTGAGCTTTGCTACGAGGCAAAAGCCGTTAAAGCCCCCTGCCATCATTACAGAGCCTTTTCCAAATGGGTCTATCCACATAAACGGCGATACTTGCATTAAGTCGTATTCGCTCATGACGAAAGACTGTAGCTCGCTCTTTTCTGGTGGCTGGAATATGTGACCGCAGATTGGACATTCTCTAACACGCGCATGCACTTCGGCTTCGCATTCTGGGCAAACCTTTGTTGGAGCTTCACCCTCTTGTGACTTTTCTCTGCCATCCAAGTCAGCCGCATCATCAATGCTACCATGCGTAATAACGCTGGTTCCAAAGTCCATGACGATGCAATCTGTCTTAATCGTGTCGGGATAAATTTCTGGATCAATGATGCGTAGCCCACGCCCAATCATTTGAACCATTGTGCCTTTTTGCGAGCATGGTCTTGTTAGGATCACGCATGACACTGGAGGCGCGTCAAAGCCTTCTGTGAGCACCGCTACGTTCACGACTACCTGCAAGTCACCAAACTCCAGATCGTGCAGCATTTGCGCTCTCAGGGCCTTGTCAGTCTCGCCTGTGACGTAATCTGCTTTTACGCCATCTGCCACAAACGCATCGCAAAGATGTTCGGCATGTTTGACTGTGGAGCAGAATACGACAGTTTTACGATCCCCGGCTTTTTCCTGCCATTCCCGAACAATTCTATCGTTAATGACTTGGTGATCCATAATCGCAGCGACTTCTTCCATGTCGTAGTCGTTGCCGCGCTTGGTTACGCCATCCAGTTGATTGCTGACGCCTAAATCAATGACAAATGTTTTGGGTCGAACGAGGAACCCTTCATTGATCAAGTTTGAGATTTCTATTTGATGAGCGCAGTTATTAAAGACGCTGCGCAATCCTTTGCCATCACCGCGGTTTGGTGTGGCTGTGAAGCCTACGATTTCCGCATGCTCATTGTCTTCCAGTACAGCGTCGATCACCTTTCGATATGTGGGAGCCGCTGCATGGTGGCCTTCATCAATCACCACCATATCAAACTTGGGGCGGTCACGCAGATTGCGTTCGCGGGAGATTGTTTGCACCATTGAGAAAACTGCTTCGCCATCCCAATGCTTTACTGTGCCATTGACGATGCTTGTCGTTAGGAGAGGATTCACCTTCTCAAACTTTTGCTTGTTTTGATCAACAAGCTCATCGCGGTGTTGCACGATCAAAATCTTTTTGCCCCGCTTGTGGCGCTTGCCTACGAGTGCGGAGAGCATAATTGTCTTGCCTGCCCCTGTCGGAGCTACAACAAGTGTGTTCTTGTGCTTATCCAACGCGTTGCACGCGTCAGAGACAGCTACCTCTTGGTAGGGTCTTAATAACATGATTGTACCTATTTGCTAGAATAGTGTGGGGGGTTCGCGGCCCAAGGCCCCCCGAACCTTGGTCTAGCAGGCGCGGAATGGCCCTGCCGCTAGATTACTTGTTTGCCCATGCAGGAACCGCGCCAGAATTTTGCGGAGCCTGTGTCGCAGCTTGCGCTTGGACGCCTTGTGCAGCGATTGGTGTTTGCTGCATAGGAGCCTGACCTTGGGCAATATACTCACTTTGATTCGGAGTCAGCGCAGCCATAAGTTGGTTGCTATCCGAATATCCGTTCGTACCTTTCTTGACGCCAATCTTAGCGCAAATCTCCATTCCGTTCAAGTCGAACATGCCAGAGATATTACGATTTTGCTGTGCCTGTGGCGACATGTCAGCAGGGTCGATAGCGCGTGCGCTTTCAACGATTGACTTGAGCGTTCGCAGGCCAATTTCTTTGGCGAGCGGCATGCCACTGTCACCCATTTTGTCACCATCTACAAAGATGCTGTGCCAAAACTTGCGACGATCAAACTGACCACCAATAATGGTAAACTCTAGGTTTACCCATTTTGCAGAGGTGTTCATAGATTTCTTGAACCAAGACCCCTGACCAAACTCTGGGATTTCAACATCCCCCATTTGCACGACGATTACAGCGCGTACAACGGTGCCTTTTGGGATAAGAGAAAACTCTTGATTTGGATTTTGGTCTTGCGGAACATTATTTAAGTTAAGCATTATGCTTCCCCTTCGCTAGAAGTTTGAGTTGTAGGATCGACAAAGGTTAATTCCCTGTCGGCTTGCGAATCACCGCTGCTCATTTTTTCCATGAGCTTTCCAAGATGCGGCTCTTCAAGTGTATCAAGCCTACCAGAACGATCTTTAGCTGGGTAGCCCCATTCGTTCAGAGGTTGACACACGAATGCACGGTATTGACCGTGATCACCTGACAATACTGCCATTGTGATTACTTCATCAACAATTCCGGGCAATTCACGCCCTGTCTTGCTGCCTTCGATTTGGAGGCCATATTGTTTGCGTCCATAATCGTCAGTGATTTCGTCAAGGATTCCAACGAAAATCACATTCTTTTCGCGGATATGCTGGATGTGGGTTAGCCACGCCATCATTTCGCGCCCGTGCATGCCATAAGCTGCACGCGTATCTAGTTTGCCAGACCGCTCAGAGCGTGAGTCTGGTTGCTGTAAGCACCACTGAAAGCACAAACGTCCTGCCACTGTGATTGAGTCCACGAACAGCGTTTCGTACTTCTGCCAAATCTCTTCCGTATCGCCATATACTTGCGCAACATATTCGTAATGCGCTTGGCTGTAAGGTTGATCTTCTGACAGAGATGGGTTTGGCCCACCCAAGAAGCATGCTAGATCGCGGCACTCAGCCCATGTACGGGGCCGTACAACGTCGATAGGAAAGTTTTCGATAGCTGCATCGCCAGCTTCCAAATCCATGAACAGCGTAGTCGCTGGGTTGAGCGTGCGAGCCAGTGTGGTTTTACCCACACCACTTGCACCACAGACCACGATCTTGTGGCCTTTTTTCTCAGCGAGCCGTTGATCGGCTGTGATAATTTGTAAAGCCATTTATGCGGCCTCCCTTTCTTCTTGAGGGATGAAGTTTTTCATAATTTCAAAAACGTCTTCTTTGACAGACTTTCTAAAACTATTGTGAATTGCCAATCTATCTGTTGACAGTTCATGGTTTTCGAACGCGAAGACACCGCGCATAAAAAAGTCGTTGTCTAGGCTTCTGCCACTGGTGTTAATGGAAATAGATTTTTCCATAACTTGCCGATAGAGAAGCAAAAACACATCAGGCCATTCTTTGATTTCATTATTCACGATAGTTTCGTAAATATCATATGCCTTTTCGTAGCTCACTCTGTTCGTCATTACAGCCATGACATATGCAGCTTTAAACCCAGTTTGCTTCCAAACACTACCCGCTTTCCGAGGCGGCTTAATATGATATTCAACCTCGCTCAAAAGCTCACCAATACGACTGTTCAATACATTTTGAACATCGTCAGACATTGGGTGAGAGATAAAAGACGCAGACCGCAATAAATATTGGATTGGCATAATGATTTTTGTATGCGCCCCAATAATGTCGGCTGGCGTTCTGATTTTTCCTTGGTCCAAGGTTTTGTAAACATTTGCAGATTGAACAATAAAAACAGAATACGCATTGGTTTTGCCAGTTTCCACTTGAGCATTACCCCTGTGGTTTCCATTGATAAGAACCCATGAGCCGCCCTCTTTTGCAAATACCAAAGACTCTGGGTTTAACACCCAACGGTTAAGGTTCATGGCCCTGACGTACTTACGGAAAGTTGGTCGGTTAAGATCGCGGTTTCCTTTGTAGTTCAGTTCAAGCAATTGCTTCATTTCTTCCGCATTGATTTCTGCGTTGAATTGAACCTGCTTACGATCAAGCGGATTAGCCGCGTTAATCATCCTTTCGTGATTTAGTTCCAATAGTTCGAAGATACCCATTATTCCACTTCCTCTACTGTGATTCTGCCGATTTCCACTGTACGGCACTCTTCAAGCTCATCCTTGATTGCAGGAGGAGCCGCGGTGAATTTGCGCTCTTCTACGGCGAACGTCAGCTTGCCATAGTGTTGCGCATTTTCTGGTGACATATTGTTAAGCGTGTCACGCAGTTTCTCTTGGTCCCATGTAACCTTCTTGCCCACAGTGACCTTTAGCCTTTGGTTTCCTTCTGCGATTTGAGCAGTACCAAAGTCTTTGCCATTGGCACGCAATACGTCTCGTGCCACTGGTAGAAAAATATCAGATAGTTGTTCTTCAACGTCTTTGAGTTCAAGACGCATCTCGCTGATAACGTGCTTGAGTTCGTCTCGACGTTCGAATAGCTCACGACTGTTCATGTCGATTCCTTCCGCTTTAATTTTCTAGAAACTCATATATCCCACATGGCTTGGGATATGTCAACGACTTTTTTTAGATAAAAATATTTCTATGCCGAGACATGCCTTCATCAGCTTCTTTTTCAGCTTAAACTCAGGCGTTTCAACGCCCTTGGCGTCTTCGACGATTGTTTCCCAATCACCGTTGATATTTTCTTTTTCGTATCGGAAGTCAGCTATGTAGGTGCAAATCTTCTGACCGTTGACCTCTAGTGCAAACCGCACCTGTAGCTCAAGGTTGCGCACCCTACCCGCAAGCTCAAGACTCTTTATATATAGATACCGCTCAGATTCCCACTTGGAATCGAACTTGATTCCCTGCACAGTTACTTTCTTGTTTCCGTACTTGGGTCTTGACCCACGCCGCTTGGGATTATATACAGTAGGGAAAGTCATTTATGGGAAGGAAACTCCATGCCAAACCCCGGAAAATACAAATCCGTAGGTGTTTCGATTGAAGCGTATGATAAGCTGGTTTACATCGCGGAGCACGAAGATCGTGCTATAGGGCGGCAGCTTGCACGCATGATTGACGAAACATACGAGGATATTCAAGTGCGTGTCAACGCCAAGCCAACGTACCGCCCCCCTGTTGGGATTGGCGGCTTGGCTTCAGTCATTGAAGATTAAAGCAATCCTACGTTTCCTAAACCGCCCAGTAGTGTCGCAGCCACTGCTGGGTTTTCTGCTGCGCGTTGCCTAATCGAAGGCTTTGCGGTAGGCATGGGAGGTAAATCAGCTACCGGGGATACTTCAGGAACTGGAACACTTGTTCGGGTTACAGGAGATGGAGCCGGGGCAGACGCTTGATCTAAATCACCCATTAACGCAGTAGCTTGGTTGACCGCAGAGGTTGCTATCTCGTCCATGCTTTGTGCAGTACCCTGCGCCATAAACGAAGAAATGCTGTCAGATATTAACTCTCCAGCTATTTGACCTCTTGTTTTTACGTCTTCACCCTGTGCAAGTTTTTTGTACTTTTGAGTGAATGCCTTGTAAAATCTAGGTGATGAGAACAGCTTTCCAACTACGCTCAATCGGGCAATAGTTCCCAAGTTTTCTAAGGGGCTTGCTGCAATATTTGCTGCTACAAGATCACCGCCACTTGCAGATTCCCCAAGAAGTTTCATGGTTCTGCCAAACTGCTGCATTTCATCAGCCATTTCTTTTCCGTAAATGACTTCTATCTTGGCTTTGTTTTTTGCGAGCCTATCACCAAACTTGGCAAATTGCGTTCTGTCTGTAAGAAAATTCTTTTCAAAATCTCCTATCAGGTTGTCCATGTAGTAGGTTTGAATCTTACCCATTGCTTCAGCATCGTTGTCAAAAAACTTACGCAACGATGTAATGTCTTCCGCACGCATAGAGCCATCAGCGATAAACTCAGCCGCTTCTGTAGCGGTTAAATCTCCACTAGATAGCTTTTTGTTTATGCGGTTTCTATTGAACCTTGCCTCATCATCTAACGCCTTGCTTAGATTTTTTAGCAAATTAACACCTGATTCATCAGCGCCTGACGCTACAAAATCATCAATTACCTTTTGATCAATGTTGCGCAGTGATAAAGCGTTCAATTGTTCGGCTAGTTTGCGAACCTCTGACACGTTTTTTCCAAAAAGCTCATCAGCAGTAGAGCCAATTTTATCCAAATTTGTTTTAAACTTAGAGCCAGAAAATTTACCTGTCTTGGTGTTTATTGAACTGCTCAACGTATCACGCAGCCATTCAGAAGCGATACGCTCTCTAAGGGGTGCAAACGTTCCTTCACCAGCAAAATCATCTATGGCTTTCGCTGCGTCTTGTAGAAGCTGTGGGTTGTCCTTGCGAACAAGAGAACGCATTGCGTCTTTTGTATTGACGGTCACATCATTACGCACCGCATTGATCAAGGTTTTCTTGCCTATCGCGCTGCTTACTTTCTCAAACTTTTTATTGCCTTCTTTGTAGAAATTACGAGCGCGGCCTAAGTCACGCACTGCGTCTCTAATCAACTTTCTACTTCCTACGTTAGCAGAACCCGGCAATGCCTTGTTTAAGAAATTACCTGTTGTCTTACCCGCTAAATCTATCACGTTGTCGATTTGAGGTAAAAAGTCATCAACAACGCCGCCAATTGTATCAGAGGTTATGTTGAACATGCCTGTGTCACGCAAACTTTTTCGAGCGTAATAAAGCTGACTGAACGAAGCCTTGTCGCCTAACTCTGCAATTTCTCTTAAAATCATGCCAGCTTTGTGCGGGTTTGTTCCAACTTGAGCGTTTTCAAAACGTCTTGCTTGCTTTGCCGCGTCTTCTGCTATGCCTCTTGTGGAAAAGATGGCTTCATCACCCGCACTGTTTCTAATGGCGTTGTTTATGTTTACAAACTCTGCCTCAGCCAGATCATCAAACGCCTTGTATGATTGTTGAAACGCAGCAAACAAATCATCTTGTATGGCGGTGTCTTTCTCCGCGGCCTTGCCAAGATTCACCGCTATTTCGTCCATATGCTTCAGCAAACGCTTCTCTTGGTCCCTGACTGCCGAAGACAGTGTTTTGTCTCCCAGCCTAGCGGCATCAGTTAAGGCGTTTGCTGCGCCCTGTATGTCAACCTCATCGCCAGCGCCACGCAGCCACTGTAAGTCACGCATAATGTTTTCATGGTTTTTGCGAAGCCTCGCAGACGTACCAAGAGCCTTTTCCGCAATTGCTTGCTGACGCGCAATAAGAGACGGCGCACCAATAGCATCCAAAGAAGGCAAGTACCCGCGCTTTTCTGCCTCTACGATGTCCGTTATTCTTTCTTCAGGAAGTCCCTTACCAACACGACCAGCACCAGAGGCAACTCTAAATGCTTTGCCAGCCAATCCAAACACGCCTTCACCCGCGCCAGAAATTAACGCTTCCTTAGCAATGTCTTTGGCTATTTCAGAGCCAGCTTGATCCTGAACGCCTTGTAAAGCCTCAATGCCCTCTTCAGTGGCCTTACCTGCACCGCCACCAATAGCAGCACCGATAACAGCGCCAAGTACAGGGACAGGGATTGCAGCTTGCCCAGCTATTGCCCCACCAACACCACCGACTAGAGTTGTGCCAAGCCCAGACAAGTCAGATAAATCCTGACGCGTAAATCCTTTTTCATCAATCAAAATCGGGACTTCTGTTTCTATCCCGAACTTTTGTGCGCCTTCAGGCATTAATGCCAGCCTGCCGCGTTGATCCCGTGTGTATTCTGTTTCGTTCAAACCAAAGGCTTCACGAAGAACTTTTTCCTGTTCTTCATTTGTGTCAGCACGACCAAGCATAGAGCGCAGCTTTGTATCTTGAACGCCAGTTTCGTAGTCAAAATTTATGCTTTCGCCTTTTTGTGACTTTTGATAATTTTCTATATCTTCTTTAGAAAAATAAGACTCCTTATCAATAAGCACATCTTGTATTTTTAACTGCTCTGCCGCAGAAGGTGTTTCTCCCTTTATGGAAAAGTTAAGAGGCCCATATTTTGTATCTACCGAAATCACACCCATTTTATCGATCACTCACATCAATTAAACTTTGGTTGCCGCTTGGTTTGATTGAATATTGCGTATTACCTGTAAGTAAAGTTGGCAAAAGCTCCATGTTTTTTTCATACTCGGCTTGAGTCGGATATTGAGTTGGGTCCTGAAGCTCGTCAAGAACACCGCGTATTGCTGTTCTTTTGCCATTAAACAATATTTGAATTTCTTTTAACCTCGCAATAGCCTCTCGAGGGTTCCCAAATAAATTTAGTTTCCCCAACATTATTCTAATGTTATTCACATCGTCTTTGGAAATTCCATTTCCTGTTTCTTGCGTTAACATTCTTTTGAATTGAGTGATTATAGAGTCTTGCAAAATTTCTACTTGCTGTTTTTTACCTATGCCTGATTCCCCGAAAACTACATTAGCATCAGCTAAACCAGCGCCGACTAATGCAGATTGCGCAGCGTCTTTAATCATAGAGAATGCGGGGCTTTCTTCATTATCTATCTGTGTCGCTAAATCAATCATTACATCGACTGTGTTTAAAGCTCCATTCACAGACGTTAAAGCTCCTGTACTATCCCTCAAAGCATCTTCAGGAAAAACAAATGCAGAACCACTTGGGCCTCTTCCTCGTTGAACTTCTAAGCCGTTTATTACCTTGTCTACTTTTACATTCTTTAGATCAATAGGCTTTCCACCAGCTTTAAGTTCTTCCAATTCCATCGCATTTTCATGCTCAAGTCTTTTAAGATATCTCTCTCTTTGGAATTCTCTTTGTTCTTTTAATAAAGCTGACGCCGCGGATTCACCCGCTTTTATTTGCTCAAGGGCATATTTACCCGCAGCAAGTTTGGCTGCATTAGCGCGATCAATAGCTTTATCCAACATAGGTTGTGCGGCTTCACCAGCAGAACCAACCGATTGCAACATCTTACCTATGTTAAAGCCTTTACCTGCCTTGTTCTGCATAAGCGCCAAGCCGAACGCCATTAATGCTTTGCTTTTGTCAACCTTGCCGCTTGCGTCAATTCCTGTAGCATCAGAAAATTCTTTCTTGTAACGAGCAAGAGCCTCTTCACGAGTTTCACCTTTGACTGGTGCGTCTTCTTTGCCAGCAGATTTATTAAAATCTTGCAAAGCTGAAATAAACGCATCCTCAACCACTTCATCAGTAACGCGCATACCTTGTGCTGTAGCTATATCTTCTTCCGCGGCACGAAAATCTTCTGCCTTTTGAGCTGGAGTTTTTAACGCTTCGGCTCTTTCTCCGGGCTTCTCTACAACTTTTCCACGACCACCAAGAACGCCAAGATTATCTAAGTAAGCCTGTATTTCATCT
>Ga0209986_10003072_pt1 | contig 14810 bp, 11 predicted proteins | sample BlataG_FD_183168 | JGI IMG/M metagenome (GOLD analysis project Ga0209986, IMG submission 183168) | Deep subsurface microbial communities from Black Sea to uncover new lineages of life (NeLLi) - Black_00105 metaG (SPAdes) (version 2) | ecosystem: Environmental > Aquatic > Marine > Oceanic >...
AGGTTTGGTTATCGTCTTCTCATCCGGTAATGATCGCGATGATCCGGATGATGGTAGTGAAACAAACGCAGAGCCAGGTGACTTGGATCAAATTGCCGGCGCGGGGCTTGATAGTTGGGACGGCTATCACACTGTCCGCCCTTATGCTACTACAAAGAACGTTATAACAGTGGGGGCAGTCAATGACGCCACTGGTGTAATGGCGGCATTCAGTAACTGGGGACCGACTGACGACGGCCGAATCAAACCTGATATAGTGGCGCCTGGAGTGAACATATGGTCTTGTTACTCCGAAGACAACGATCTTGACGGAACCTTTGATGACTATGTCGGCGCAAATGGAACTTCGGCGTCAGCTCCAGCAGTAACCGGCATCGCAGCATTGTTGATTCAGAGTTATCGTGAAGAATACCTTGGCACGACAGGGTTAACCGAGACCCCGTTTCCTTCCACCATCAAGGCATTGCTATGCCAGTCTGCACAAGATATGGGTGATGCTGGACCAGACTATCAATTCGGCTGGGGCGGTGTTAGAGCCGATACAGCTCGCCAATTAATTCTCGATAGGAGATTCCGTGAAGGCGTAATTGCCTCAATGGACGACCAAGACATCTATGAATTCGACGTTACGGCAGGCGATCCCGAAATCAGAATCACCCTGGCATGGGACGACCACGAGGCCGGCGCCGGCAACCCTAATCCTACAATCATAAATGATATTGACCTTGTTATACAGGATCCTGCAGGTAACTACTATACTCCTTGGCACCTTCATATTACAGCCCATGATCAGGCTGTCAATCCCGCAACACGTAATTCCCATACTGTAGCTTCGACCGATTTGATTCCTGAGGCAGACCGTGATCGCTGGAACAATGTCGAACAGGTTTACATTGACCCGGTTCTCACTGGAGCACCTTTGCAAGGTGGCATATGGAAAGTCATCGTTGAACCGCACGTCCTGCCTGAACCCGCTCAACGTTATTCGCTCGCGGCTAACTATGTTTTAGAAGGAAAGGTCGAGGTTGTTCAGATACTTGATAATTCAGGAAGCATGTCAGGTTCTGCGTCTCCGACGCCGCTGAGTGATAGCAAAATTAAAGTCCTCAGGGACGCGGCTAATCTGGTTGTGGATATTATGGAGGCTGACGTTGGTCATAAACTTGGACTGGTTAAATTCTCCACTAACGCAACCACGATTATGAACCTCCAATCGTTTACGCTGGCCAGTATAGGAACGGCTCATTCCCAAATCAACCCGATCAATGCTACATACATGACTTCAATCGGTGATGGCTTAAACAATGCATTTACAGAGTTTAATGACCACGGCGAAGCGGATAACCGACAAGTGATAATACTCATGACCGACGGTAAGGGGAACACAGAACTTGGCGTTGACGATCTCTGGGCAGACCCTGCCTGGGCAAATAGTAAAGCAATCATTTATACGCTCGGACTTGGACATGATGGTGGAATCTGCTCTGATACGCTTGCCTGGCTCGCTGATAGTACGGGCGGAGACTTTCGCCAAACCACTGATCCTTTGGAGTTCATAAAGTTCTTTATCGAAGCTCTTGCAAGTGCTGTGGATTGGGGACCTGCCACTGATCCTGTAAGTGAACTTTCCCCAGGAAACCAGAACTCCTTTCCTGTAGTTGTGACAGACTATGACAAAAGCATTACCTTTACTGCCTACTGGTCAGACATTGATAAGGCAATTGACCTTCTTATATTCAAACCCAACGGCGATACTGTCTCCACAAGCAGTCCTGGAGTGCGTTATGCTGAAGGTGACCGCTATATACTTTACCAAATCCAACGTACTGAATCTAACTGGATCGGGGAATGGTTTATGAATGTTAGGTCGAAATCAAGACAAACAGTTAGCTATTCGACAACCTCATTGGTTGAATCATCACTTAAATTAAAAGCAGGTTTTGATAAACTTCACAATTTGACAGGTAATCGTATTCGGATTTGGGCAAGGCTTGCTGCCTCCCCAACACTGCCTTTGCCACCGCCTAAACCTAAGATTATTGCCTATTGCGACAAACCGCTGGAAGGTTTCGGCAATGTCCTACATGCCTTTAAGTACGACCCGGCTAAGCTTCAGCCCACAGATTCTCTGGCTGACTATGACCCGATCACCCATAAACTCGACATCCTGCGCCAGCAAACTGGAGAGGAAATTCTTCCACGCGGCGCAGGTGAACTCGTTCTGTACGACGATGGTGCCCATGATGACGGAGCAGTAGGCGATGGTCTGTACGCTAATAGCTTTGCGGATACCAAAATTCAAGGCTCCTACACTTTCCGTTTTGTTGCCTCAGATATTCCAAGCGGCAGTGGTCTCAAAACAACCCGTGAATGGACAAAATCGTTCTATAACCAAGTAAATATTGATCCAAAATATTCTGATATTAATATTACACTATTGGCGAAAACTGCAGATGGCAACCGCTACAGCGTGAAAATTGTTCCTATGGACCAATTTGATAACTTTCTTGGACCAGGATATCCAGTCGTGGTAACAGTTTTCCATCCTGGAGCACAACGTGTGATACAGCTCAATGACAATATTGACGGTACATATACAAAAGAAATATTCATTACTCAAAGTGAAGCCGATGCTGATGCAATACTGGAGATTGACATCGATGGTAAAAAATTCACAGAAGTCGAACTTCCACCTTCCTACCGTAAGTTTTCTCTTAGTATTCACGGTGGAATTGCCGTACCGATCGACAACTTTGCTGATGACTTTGAACAGGGATACAACGTGCTCGTAGACTTAGATTATCACTTCACCCAGCAACTGTCATTCGTTGGATTTTTTGGTTATAATGATTTCAAGTCCAAGACTGCTGGTATTGATGATAATTATTGGATGAATGTCTCTGCCAATATAAAATACCGCGAACAACTTAGACCTCAATTGTTTTTCTATTTCAATGGCGGACCTGGATACTATATTCCTGAAACTGGCGACAGCCGATTTGGTTTAAATCTGGGAGCTGGCTTTAATTACGACTATACTAACACTATTAATTTTGAATTGGGCGCTGACTACCATACAATATTCGACCAAGGTATACAGTTCGTGCATAGCCATGCTGGTTTGATCTTCCGTTTTTAGAAACACGCGATGGCAGTTAAGTTAAGGACACGGAAGGTCTTGTATTCAGGGGCAGTTTCTTCTGCCCCTGAATACAGATTAGCACGGCAATGGGGTCAAATCTCGACATTGGACAATTCTGCAACAAGGGAACGATTCGACTGAGCTCGTCGCAGGTTTGTTGCATTCTAAAAGGTAGTTCTCGACTGCGCTCGAACAGTAAATGTTTTTACTACCCTCTCCTCTAACTACTTTATTATTGCTTGATAAATCCCGTTCTTTACAATACCCGATATATCACCTGTCCGCCTCAGGATGAGGTAACTACTTTATTATAGCTGGATAAACCCCGCTCCTCTTCGAGGGGCGTGGGTAAATCAAGCAACTACAGTTTTTTCACCCTCGCCTGCGCTCTGGATAGACAGGGCAGACGTTTATGTTGTTGAAGGGTTAATCAGATTAGGAAAATTCCTTATTTAGATTTTAGTAAAAAAAATAATGTGGATATGGGTCAAATCTAAACATACACTATTCAAAAATCTCAGGTAAATAATAGGTCTCTAATGAGTCTTCCATGTCAGATATAATGTAAAATGTTTACAGGCTGACCCCTTATATAACAAGATTCTGATTTAAAGCAATTCCTTAAATTCTTCTACAGATAAGTCTGTTTGTTTAATAATATTTCTAATAACAGTTTTAGGTAAATCTCTGTTGTGAAAAGGTACAGTTCGGACTTTACTTTATGTTTTAACTGGACATGGCTTCCTGTAATACAGTATAATTCAAAACCTTCATAATATCTCCTTTTTCAACATCACACCGAAATTATACATATGGTGGATGATATGTCAATGGTCCGATTTTATTAAAAAATCATGGTAACCACTGCAATCAACCGCAGGAGAAGATAATGGCTGTCACGGATTTTGCTCAAATCTATGATTTGACTGCAAAACTCAGTATCTCGCCGTAGGTCTCGAATTTGCGTTGAGCAGATGAAAGGAGTCCGCCATGTCGTATGGCGGAGATGGGCTTTTCTTTTTGTTATTTTCATTTCTGCTCTTAACTTATCAGCTGCAATTTTTTCATGTGATGCCAGTTGTTTTTTGTAGCATTGTCCAATGTCCAGACCAGACCCCCTTTTCGATTCATGAAGTAATGGAATATGTGCTTGGCGTCAATTTTTTTGAAAAGTTTCAGGATATTATCAGTAATTATAAAAATGGTATCATGCAAAAGACATTCAATCAACTTGGGCCTTTAGATTATCGTAGGATATTCCTTGCCTCAGATCTTGTCCGGGATATGAGAGTGAAACTGGACAATGATGCTCCTCAACTGTCGCTTAGTGATGCATTATCCTATTTGTTGATTATAATACTCCGTGAAGGTTATAAGAAAGAATCCAGGAAACCAGAGATTAACATCGAATAATAACAATGTGTCTATAATGTGAAATGCCCGTAGTTCAGTAGGATAGAGCAGCGGTTTCCTAAACGATCCGATGATTTTTCGTAACTTCCGAAATTACGTTCGAAATCAAGGAAATGTAAGCCAGTCAAGGGTTTACACCATTCTGACCATTATGGGATTTTCCGTGTACTACCAGTGTTTTTGGAAAATACACCACACAAATACCGCACAGGTGAAAAACAGGGGGGATTAAGGGAGATCTAAATAAGTTTACCTGACTTTCACAATTCTCGAAAGTTCTGAATTTGAATTTTGCCGCTGCACGAAATAGATCCCAGGAGCGAGATCAGCTCCTATCCAGTCGCCTTTATATGTTCCCATCATTCGGCCTGAGGCATCGTAGAGGTTAAAACTTTCTTCCGCAAATCCGGGTATCGTGGTATAGGATGCAAAGGGATTAGGATAACTCCGGAGCTCAATAACACAGCCGGGTTTTTGTACACTTGCCTCTTCGATCCCGGTTTGCGGGTAGAATCTTCCGTAAACATCGCCATCGCTAAAGCTTGGATCCACCCTGGAACCGACAACCAGATACATGGTGCCTCCGAACCCACATCCTCCAAACGGAATATTGTTGTCTATTGAGTCAAGAACCACAAATGGCACATCCATCGGGACGCCCGATGGAGTCCAGAACCTCCCCAAGAGCTGCCGATCATAAAGCTGTGTCCATGTTATCAGGTAATTACTGCCGTCGCAAGCAACACTGGGAAAGTGAGGATACTCTGTGGAATCACAGATGAGTATCGTTTGTTCGACCGAACCCGAAGTGGTAATGAACCGTCCAAGGAGCCTGGTGGCATCACCTGTAGATTCGTGCTGTCCCAGCAAATACCTGGCGCCGTCAAAGGCAAGCGATGTCGAATTGTCGCTGTAATATGGTCCGCCATCGATCAAGAAGTTACTGCCAACCAGTGAACCGGTCTTACTGACAAACTGCCCATAAACATCTTTGTCTCTATCGGGGATTATTTCAACCCAGGCCACCAAGTAGTTCGTGCCGTCATACGCAACTGAAATATCGCGCGCGAAATTGTTGCTGATCTGTATTTGACCGCCGATCAGGTTTCCGCTCTTGCTTACCAGCTGCCCGTATAGAAAGGTGTCGGCTTCAACAAACAGCGTTAGGTAAGTCGTATCGCCAAAAATTAAACCAAAGCTTGGGCGAATAAGGTGAGTGTTTGTGGCAATGGTAAAATACGTCCCCACCAGATTACCTGAGGTACTGATGAATTGTCCGTTAAAATCACCATTGAATTCCCTCCAAACCATGAGATAGTTGGTCATATCAGATGCGACCGTTGCTCCGGGGAAAACACCCTGCCTGCCAACCGAGATCCTGTTCCCAATCAAACTATCCGGGGGATAGAGCAACTGACCAGTAATGTTGTATTGACTATACATATCGCCTTGTATGGCAACTATCCCGTTCACTCCGCCAAATACGGCGCCTGCACTAAAGGTGGTGTCTGGTCCCACCGCAATGGGGAATGCCTGCGCGCTAACTATTGCCGGTATTAGAACAAAACCGACAATTACTATGAAACGGATGACATTATCTCTGAATATTAGAACCTCCTTTTATATTAAGTATATTCAAAACTTAAGCCTTGTCAAGGTTTTAGCATTCAGCAAAAACCGGAATTTCCGACTGTTTTGCATAAGATGCTTTTTGCCCTCGAACCACACCGTTTCTTCTTGAAATAATTTACCTCTTTTATGGTTTAGACCAAGATAAACAATGACTGTTTTTGCTTTTTGTTGGTTTCAATTTTGGTCCCTAATATTTCATCGGTTGCCATCAGGGTATTTATATATGCACTTCATATTATCCGTTCAACTTTCATCTTGGGTGCACTGTTTTTATATTTTTGCACAAGTTTATTTAATTCGCTAGAATTTTGTGAAGCGAAAACAAAACGCAAAGCTGAAATAATGGTTCGACGATTTACTTCTTTTATAAAATCGTTATCAGCTTGGCATTATCCTTCAAATTTCCCCCACGTTCCCAGAAATGCCAAATCTTTGGATATAGGTAGAGTGACCTCTATGTTTTTGTTCAGTAATCCCATGCCGGATAGCAAACCCGCTTGAAATGTAGGATCAACACGAAAAAGTGGGTTATCAGAGATTACAAACTTATCACTATCGGTAGCTTTAAAAAACGCCCATTTCATATCACAGAAAATTGGAGCTAGGTTGCCAGCCAATGCTAACATAGGCGGCAATGGGGTCAAATCTCGACATTGGACAATTCTGCAACAAGGGAACGATTCGACTGAGCTCGTCGCAGGTTTGTTGCATTCTAAAAGGTAGTTCTCGACTGCGCTCGAACAGTAAATGTTTTTACTACCCTCTCCTCTAACTACTTTTTCATAGCTTAATAAACCCCGCTCTTTACAATACCCGATAAATCGGGTGACTACAATGGGTGTGGGTAAATCCCGCTCTTTTACAATACCGATAAATCGGGTGACTACTTTATTATAGCTGGATAAACCCCGCTCCTCTTCGAGGGGCGTGGGTAAATCAAGCAACTACAGTTTTTTCACCCTCGCCTGCGCTCTGGATAGACAGGGCAGACGTTTATGTTGTTGAAGAGTTAATCAGATCAGGAAAATTCCTTATTTAGATTTTAGTAAAAAAAATAATGTGGATATGGGTCAAATCTAAACATACACTATCCTCAAATCTCAAGTAAATATAGGTCTCCAATGAGTCTTCCATGTCAGACATAATGTAAAATGTTTACAGGCTAACCCCATATATGACACAATTCTGATTTAAAGCAATTCCTTAAATTCTTCTACAGATAAGTCTGCTTGTTTAATAATATTTCTAATAACAGTTTTAGGTAAATCTCTGTTGTGAAAAGGTACAGTTATTCTAAGTTCGGACTTTACTTTATGTTTTAACTAAACATGGCTTCCTGTAATACAGTATAATTCAAAACCTTCATAATATCTCCTTTTTCAACATCACACCGAAATTATACATATGGTGGAAGATATGTCAATGGTTCGAACATGAGAGGGTTTTCTTTTTGTTAGTTCCATTTTTGGGCTTTATATATTTATTGAACATTTTTAATTATCAATGTATAATGTAAAGTTGACCCCATTCAGCCCGAAGTGAATCAAGGCACACGGTGTTACCGTCAATCTCTTCAAGAGTGGAATCAGGAGCATCAACTGATTCTCCTTCATCAGCAATGGCGAAGATCAAAGGTAATAGTAAAAATAGTGTAAGTTTTTTCATTACTTCTCCTCAAATTTTTGGATTATTGCTTGCATAACTTCTTTCGTCTCCATATCTTGAATAAATGCAACGATACCAAGTTTTTCTATATCCCAATTAGGTTGGAGATTAAAATTAACTTCCTCAAATATTGAATCTGCATAGAATAAATTTATAGACATTCCATGTGCTTCGGGAATCATTTTCCTCATGACATAGGAGAACGTTGATTCCGGAGCGCCACTTTGTGCAAAATATACACTGTCTTCGTATACCACAAAAAATAAGTGATAATCCCCATTTTCTATAGAATCGATTGCAACAATGTGAAGTTGTAGATTAACAGAAGAGGAGATTAGTGTCGTTTCTAAGTATAGTCTCAGTTTCGGCGCAATAGTTCTTCTCTGGATGATATAGTTTTGATACGTCGAGTAATTCTGACTCGGGTCTTCTGTCTGGACCACATGTACCCCATCAAACACAACGGTTGGTGAGACATCAATTTGGTACAGCGATTCACGAACGGCAACATATTCTGGACTTAATGTATCACCGAGTACCCTGCGGTGATAGGTAATGACAGCAAGACTATCTCCATATTCCTTTGCTAGACTATCAAGGGCATGTTCTGAAAACGGACAGTAGGTGCAGCGTGCAAATGTAAAAAGTTCGGCGAGGACAACACGAGGGGTTGGTTCGGCTTCGATCTTCGGCGCCTCTGAACATGATAACAATAAGGCTATTGCAAGGAGCGTGATAGATAGTGATTTCATGTGTCTACTTGAGTCGAATTATCATCTTTGCAGGTTTTTTAAAGCCATTTTGCTCGAGCTTGATAAAATAGATTCCAGCAGGAACAGCCAAACCACGATCATCAGTACCATCCCAGACGATTTGGTTAAATGGTTGAATGGTTAAATGGTTAAATTGTTTTATCAAACGACCTGTCGCGTCATATATTTTCAACTCTGTTTCGCCTGAGACGGGCTCTACGCTATGCCCTATGCTATATTTAATATTGATTTTGTTTCTGAACGGATTTGGATACGATTGAAAATCTGCTGTATTTATGCTTAATCCCTCCTTATCCTCAGTAATACCCATCTCCTTTATAACATAGACATTTATTGATTGTTGTAAATTAGGGCTTTTAACCGAACTCACGTGTAATCTTAAAAACTCTGTTCCATAATGAGAATCTGGATAAACAGCTATATAAATATTGGTATCAACCTCACCAGGATTTAAGTAATCATACAAAATTATACCTGGAAGCGCACAAGAACCACCAGCGCAGTATAACTCGTCCCATCCCGGTACACTGTCGATAACTCGACAATCGAAAGCATAACTGTCGGGTAACGTGCCGGTATTTTCAAGACGAAAGTAGAATTGTACTAAGGTTGTTGTATCGGTTATATACTTGGTTGTATCATCAAGACAGGTAAAATCAAAACTATACTGGGCAAAAAGTGGCATACCTCCCAATAAAGCTATTAAAAAAATTTTGAGACTTTGGGACATATCAATACTCCTTGATTGTCTTAATCATCAACTTCATCACTCATGCTGTCTTAAGCGACTCCTATCTATCTCAGTTCTCTTTACAAGTGGAAAAGCACCCAATTTCTGTTTCTCTGCTCCTCTTATTTTTATCTTAACAATATCGCTTTTTTAATCACTTCCTGATTATCTGCATTCAATTTTATAAAATAGACACCCACTGGAAGAGTTTGACCTCTATCATCAGTACCATCCCAGGCGACTTGGTCGGATTGTTTCATAGCCGTATTGTCAAATTGTCTAACTAATCGACCTGTCGCATCAAATATTTTCAACTCTATACTCTCTGCGCTATGCCCTATGCCAAAGCTGATATTTATCAGCTTTGAAAATGGATTTGGATGAACCTGAAGTAGTGGAATCTGAGTTTTGGAATGTATGATACGTTCTTCTACTCCTATGTCCGTTGGTACACTAATATCATCTATATACCAACCCTCTGCTGTGGTATTATAATCGCTCACAAATCTGAATCTAACTCTGATAGTCTGTCCGTCGTAGTCATTGAACGGATAAGAAGCCTGCGTCCAGGAACTTTGATTTCCATTAAATTCATCGAGCGTTTTCCACCATTCAGAGCCATTATCGACGTCGATATAAGAGTAATCATAACCAGGTTCGAGGCTGTACTGATGATAGAAATAGAACGTACTGCCTGGTGGAACAACAAAATACGGTGAAACGAGCGATGCGTCATTTTCGTTAGTGTACTGCCAAGAACCTTCGACACCCGAATACCAGGAGTGGGTTGGTGAATTGCTTTTATGTTCGGTTATGTGCCAGTTGTCACGTGTCCCATAGTGAGTCCAGTCACCTTCACCTGATTCGACGTCATTGGTAAATCCGGGACGAGTCGTAATCATTAAGGGAATAGTAGCGGTGTCAGTAGCGTTGAATATTAGTTTGAACTCAGTGAGATGTGGATTTGGACAGTTTGCTTCAATATCAAATGTTAAGTTTATGACCGTGTCTATGTCGCCAGGTCCAATTGAAACAGTCTGAGGAGCAATACCTGTAATTGTAATATATGGATCAGAAAATTGAATATCAGCACCACCCGTATAAAAACCAGCACCTAAATTCTTGCCTGATACCCTCATCTCCATACTTTCATCGGGTTCAATGACACCGTTTCCATTACCACTTGTCTCAATAATAGTACTTCCATAATATTCCATTCTTGGTTCTTCTATCAGGGCTATTTCAGCACCTTGATATATTTCCCTTCCTGATGACTGGACGAAGACAACGATATTACAGTTTAATTCATCCCAGCTTGGATCAGTTACATAATCTCGGGACCTGATGATCGTATCTAATGCCAGAATCGTTACTGCTTCACCCTGGGCATCTGGTAACATGTCTCTCGCCACAAATTCGAGCTCAGTCATTCCCTGCCAATTATATGGTATGTAATTCTCGACAATAACGAAATGGAGATCGCTGCTAACTGTACTAGCAGAGGTGTTTGAAATTGTCGCCGTAACTGTTCCTGAGTCTGTTACAACATTATATGTACCAACAAGTGTTATCTCTAAAGGACTAGACTCACCGAGTCTTGCAGTAATATGGCGTTGGTAAGGTGGATACATTGTCCCGTAGTGAAGACCACCCACTTCCGAAATGATACCATCAAACCAGACTGCAGGAATACCAGTAACTCCATAGAAGGATGAGCGTTCATTTGCCTCAGGAATGGTAAATGCGTCAGACAAGTGATAAGCAATGACTACAAGAGAATCATAGGTCCTTTCATACATCTCAAATAATCCCCTTGCTGCGCCGGGACAATATGTACACCAAGTTCCGGTGAACTGTTCGGCGACCACTACCCTTTGGCTGCTGTATGCAGCAGCACACGTTAAGCATAGAATAAACAGTTTCTTCATATGCCTCCTTTTTATTATTATATATATATAAATAGTAAAATCAACAACAATTATCTATCGAGATAATCATTAGAAAATTTTACCGTTTATTTTTTATTAAATCAGCAAGCGTAAGTTTTGTAAAAACCTTCTAAGTTGACTTTTTTAAGTCAGCCCAGAGTTTTCGCGTCGGACAAGTTTTTATTAAAGTACAAATTTTAGACAAAAGGGGGGTCAGGTCTGGAGGGCGTGTTGCCCAAATCGAATTCAGGCATGTGGAATTCTAAAATGTCATTACGAGAAGCGAGATTCCTCACGGCGTTCGGAACAGGCTGTGTAATCTCATGAAATATAATGAGATTGCCACACCCCGACCATTACAATTCTTAATGGTCGGGGTTCGCAATGACAAAAAGGGATTTGGGCAACACGCCCTGGACATTGGACATTTTAGAAAATGATGTTATGCCCGATGAACCCCGCTCCTCTGCGAGGGGCGTGGGTGAATCGGGTAACTGCAATGTATTTATTTGAGATTGCTTCCCTTCAACCACTCGACAGGTTCGGGACAGGCAGGGCAGGCGTTGATGACAATGGTTACGCATAATCACAAAATTGTGAATAATGACATGGTATTTCTTGATATACCTATCTCAGAATTTATTCTTTGTCTGCAGCAGCCATCTGCCGAGGGATTCAGCAACATAGAATAAACCCAACATAAGAAGGCTTGCAGCAGGTAATTTGAAACGCAACAGCAATAGCGGGGCAACCACTGCCACGAGCGGGAGAATTATGCGTTTTTTCTCCCGGAAGCAATATGCCTTCAGTGTAAAGAATTCAATAGTCGAAACCATCAATAACGAATTGACAAGTGCAAAACCGGTTATAGCACCTCTGGTAATCCAGGATACTTCCTGTATAGCACCGAGTCGGTGATAGTCGGCAACGAGCAGAACTACGGCAACAAGTATAATAGCGGACATCGGGGTCGTTAAGCCGATTAGCGGCTTCCGCAGGGGTTGAAGCGTGTTAGTATTGAATCGTGCCAGCCTATAGGTAGCAGCGCCCAAATACAGGAAGGGAACAAGAATGAAAAACACTGAATGTCCCTGGTAGAAGCACGCATACAAAAGCGTACTTGGTGCAACCGCAAATACCGTGATGTCAGATAGCGAATCGAATTCTATGCCAAATGTCCCGGTTTTCCCAAGCCATTTTGCGATAGCTCCATCCAATCCATCAATTACACCGGCAATTACTATGAGCCATGCGGACAATATGTGATTATGATGAAATACACCTGTTACACGCGGCGCCTGCATCACAAGGATAATACACACAAACCCAATGCAGATGTTGATACAGGTGAGTATATCAGGAAGAAGAAATTTTATTCTTGCCAAAAGAACTACTCTTCTGTCCGATGACTGTGATTCCGCCATAAACCCGGTCTCCTATTTGAACTCTAAACGAGGTTTCACGGGGAAGGAATATATCCACTCGAGAGCCGAAACATATCATTCCGTAGCAGTCCCCTCTGTCAACATGTTGTCCTAAGTCAAGATGGCACATAATCCGCCTTGTGAAAAAACCAGTAATTTGTACAACGGTCATAGAGAACCCATCATCGCACTTAATCCCAACGGCGACACACTTATTACTGTTACTTGCGTTTTCGAGAAACGCCGGTAAGAATTTCCCAGCTGAGCATTGTTTAAACTTAACTACGCCGCTCACCGGAATACGGTTGACATGGACATCGAACAGAGAAAGGAAAATACTTACTCGCACAACATCTTTCTTCAGGAACTCTGGCTCGCTGGCCGGGCCGATGCTAATGATTTTGCCATCTGCCGGAGACAGAATATCACGGTTGGTTAAAGCGGGAATGGTTCTGTGCGGATTTCGAAAGAAAAATGCGAGGGTACCGATAGCAATGGTCAACAGCACTGCTCCCCAAAGCAATATCTTAGAATTCCCTATGGCCACTCCACACCACAAAGTAACTGACACCGCGGCCATCAGCAATAATGCAGGAGCACATTCTCTGGCTATTACAAATCTCTCCGGCAAATGTGACGCAATCTTTGAGTAAATAGACATGAAACTCTCCTAGTAATTCACCACACGTTATACCGAATTCGCACGGCAGTTTTCCACGGGAATTTCAATCCAGCCAAAAAGTAAACGAAATCGGTACTGAAATGTACTCGCTTAAGGTCCCTAACAAGGAATTCTGGTATCCCATGCTTTCCAATCCTTTAACAATGTCCCAACCGGCTGTGATTCCCCATAGATTGTCTGTGGAAGGAGACTCTTTCTTCGAAAGGGCAACGCCGAAGTAGAACCCACGGTCGAACCTGTAAATACCCTCAACTTTAAGGATGCTGTAGTGATCCCAATTTTTCGCTTGAAACTGCTCGAAATCCGTGCCTGCAGTATACATTTCCTTACACAGACTTATAACATCGCCCCACTTCCGTATGCCGACCCGGATATCTACAGGTGCAGTGGGACAATAGTGTTTGAACGTCCAAAAGCCGATACCAAAAACATTTGACAATGCATCACCGAGAGAAAATTCCCACTTACCAGTTTTCTCAAGAGCATCGAGGCACTCAACCATGGTAAAGTCGAAAAGGGTAAGGGATGTCGACAGAACCACTGCATATCTCGAGTCGAAACACCCATGCAGGATGCGATAATGTAACTCCGTTATCATCATGCATCCGGCCACGTGCCATGCATTGTCTTCAAGATACGGTTCACGTTCGTCGATGTATTTTAATGGATTATCCCACACGAATCCTGATTTCCACCAGGTAGCGTATGCGAGAGCGGGCCCTATTGTATATTCCGCTGCCAGCAACCCAATACCCAGCGCAACATTGCGCTTTTTTTCCGGGTGCACCTCAATCAGTTTCAGTGGTTCTTCCTCCTCGTTTGCGAAAACGGTAGTAAAGGAGCAGAAGCATATCAAACAAAAAAAGAAGAGATTTCTCTTGCGAAGAAATAGGGTCAAATCTCTACTTTGAACAAAGTTTTCGAATCGCTCTCTCAACCACATAATACTTTTCCTTGATGGATTCATCCTGACCCATATGTTCTAATAATCGCCGACGCAATTGTGATACTGACATGTAATCTATACCATCCATAGAAATCTTCCTTTGCTCAATTCCTCGACAGATAATGTGATAAAAAGCACCGGGGAACTGAGTCTGTAACAATCTTATCATATCACCATTATACCCATCCCCTCCTATCTGTCAATCGTCACGTAAAATGTTTTAGATTTCTGGCAATTCCCACTTCCCACACTTCCCGATAACAGCATTATATGGATATAGGTAACCCCGCATGTACTAACTCAGGTATGTTAACTCAAAGATAAAAGTGGACTGAGGCACATAGTGCCAGGTCTTGAGGGCGTGTTGCCCAAATCGAATTCAGGCATGTGGAATTCTAAAATGTCATTACGAGGAGCGAGATTCCTCACGGCGTTCGGAACAGGCTGCGTAATCTCATGAAATATAATGAGATTG
>Ga0209986_10003073_pt1 | contig 14808 bp, 20 predicted proteins | sample BlataG_FD_183168 | JGI IMG/M metagenome (GOLD analysis project Ga0209986, IMG submission 183168) | Deep subsurface microbial communities from Black Sea to uncover new lineages of life (NeLLi) - Black_00105 metaG (SPAdes) (version 2) | ecosystem: Environmental > Aquatic > Marine > Oceanic >...
AGCAATTTTTTTATGGCTATGAAATATCTCATAGACCATAGAACTACTTGAAATTTCAGAATAAAATAAGGGGTTTAATTTTAATCCATCATACTTTTCCAAAACAGTACCTCCGTTTATATTTTTTTTATATAATTATTACATACTTTGGGATTTTAAACCTATCAAAATTCTTCAAAATTTTATAGGACTATCTCCTAAATATATTTAAGACTATTTAGTAGAATAAAATATGTTGTTATTTCCCAAAGCTTTTTTATATTAAAATATAAAATTTATTTACATCATTAAAAATTATTTTTTAAAATATTTCTTTAAGAGTAAGTCAATTAGGAAAAGCTTCATCAGTGCTACAAAAAATATATTTTAATTAAAATATTTTATATAATATGTAATAAAGGTATATTTTGACGAAAACATTTCGTATAAAAACGAGTTAGCTGAAATCGCCGCTGGAGGAGAGCTATGGAGTTCAAAGACATCTTTCGTGAGGAACGTTATTTCTGCAATCATCTCTTTCGCTTTCTTTGCCACAAGAAAGAAGATGGGGGCAAAAATAGCGGTTTGGGCCGGTTTTTGTCTTTGACTAATTTGCCCGTTAACATCAACGTGGAAACGATTGCTGCTGCTGAAGTGTACACCGAAGTTGCTGTTTTCCGTGACTTTTACCATTACCACCATAACCGTCAAGAGTTTCTTGAAGCCTTATATGATGAATTCTTGCCAATTATACGGGGACAATACGGCGACAAAATCGCCAACCCAACACCCATCCGTGATTTATTGCCACAACTTCAAAACATTCACCCGAAAGACTTCTCATGGCATCTGGCAGATATGGAGGATGACAAACTGTTCTATCGCGAGTTTTCAGCCTTGTTTAATGCAAAGCCGGATTTTCTGTTGATTTGTGACGAGCTGATGGTCTGGCTGGAAGTGAAGTTTTGGGTTTCCTTCGACCGTAGGCAGCTGCAGCGTACTCAAAATATTGCTGACCTGTGCAGTTCTGACTTATTTGCTCCAGTATTCGCCAACCGACCCAACCGTGTTGTAAAACTGGGAACTAAGCGCCATATTCACACCAGGCGCGACGGTGATTTCATTGACTGGGCTGATGTGGCCCAAGTTGCTGAGGAATTGCTTCCGCATGGTGCTGAGAACTACACTGTGCAAGCATTGAAAGCGCTTGTAGAAATAGATAGGAAAAAAGGTGAACGCGGCGACTTCAGATAACACGGGCTTTGCGGCTCACTGTGTTCGCCCAAATCCCTTCGGGACTTTGTATAGCCCGAAAACGTTATACGCAATCGTGAGCAAAAGACTTATTTAAAAAGAGTTAATACTTGACTGAAATCGATAGTCATATTTGGGGAAAAGGACAGTGTACTTGAAAGCATGTCAGTTGTAAGACCTGAAGGACTAGTTTCAAATCCTATGCTTATTTGCCAAATCATTCATATCCCCCATGAGTTAATATCTTATGGTGAGCAATATGAGTATTAGAGTCAACAAGTGTATGGACGGTGTGGAGGTAATAATAAAGACATTGTGTTTGAACATCTATCCGGGAAAAACAGGCGATGGTAAAATTTGGGTAGAGTTTATTGTTCAGAACAATGGCAACAATCCAGTTTCAGGCATTAGATTAATCTTTGATGAGATTATTCAAATTAAATGTTGTTCAGAGTTTTATTTCCAAGACGCCCATTTCCGAGGTCTATTAATATAATATCCGCAAATTATACAATCCCATGCTTCCTGTTCATTTTTACTTGAGTGTATTGCAGTCATTGAATTTCGATTACATGATGGGCATATTTTTGTTTGAGATTTATAATTTGAGTGGAATTCTGCATAATATTTTATATTATATGTTCTCCCACAGTATAAACACTGTGTCGTTTCATCATCCTTAAGTATAAAAGCATCCTGTAAACAATCAGAACATTCATTAAAATAGTTTGTATTAGGACGTGGTAAATTCTTCATTTTCTCCGAAATTGTAAGTAATCTCACAGATAAATAATCTGTTACATGACTTAACTCATAGTCAATTTTCTCAGTCCTATCTTTTTCTTCACAAAAATCAGAAAAAATATAATTGCGATAAAACTCAATAAAGAAATCTATTCCATATGATACTAATGAAGCAAAATTTTCTTTTTTTATATCAAAATAAAAATGTGTTACCTTGTTCCTAATTTGTCTTATTTTATTAATTCTGTGCTTAATTTCTTCACTAAATTTTATTTTTGAGATTTTTTCAATCCTTGCAATACAGTCTTCGAACTTAACACTATAAAAGTTTCCACTTATAAGTTTTTCTTTGTTCGCATTAGAAGCTTTCTGAAATAACTTCTTCCAATTAATTGATGCAATCTTAGCTTTTAAAATAAGCTCTATACCAATCGTAACATTTAGTAAAGCAGTTTTTAATTCATAATCATCCCATTTCCGCGAGCGATACCACCGATCAAATTTTCTTAATATTTCTATAGGTATATTCAAAAAGTCAAATGCATTATTTAAAAGTTCAGAAGATGTTTTAATGTTTGTTTTTATATCATCATGTTTCATATTATATATTAACTGTACTATTAACAAGATAGGTTAACAGTTTGCTCTTTGAAAAAAAGAGTCATGAAAACACTTTTGGTATAAAATAAGTTTTGCAGATTATTATCTCTTTTTTAAACTTTGAAAAATTTTTAAAATGAAAAAGTTAATATTACTAATGCTTTATATAAAGGCATAGTGTTATATAGTAATGAAATAATTATATATTATAAGAATTATTTATAAAAATAAGATAAGATTTATAGGTTTAGTAGTATGTTTATATATAAAGGAAGGGATTATATATGAAATATAAAGAAAAAGTGAAAGAAAAAATAAAAGAATCTGACATAAGAGCAAAGGAGCGATTAAAGATTTGGGATAAGATTTGTGAAGATTATGAAAAGGGTGGAGCAGAACAGGTTAAATCAGATATATCTGAAAGGGTAAATGCAATAAAAAGTGATTTTGATGAAATAATTTCTATACTTAATAAAATGTTATAAGGACTTATTTATGTTGCAAATAAAAAAAATAAAAATAGATGGATTTAGGGGATTTCCTATAAAGAGTGATACTTTTGAAATTAAAAACCCTATTATTCTATTTTATGGAGAGAATCATCAAGGAAAAAGTAGTGTATTAAATGCTATTGAATGGTGTTTATACGGGGATAAATGTACTGGTGTTAAGTCTGGTATACGTGAACGTAAAGACTGGGAAATAGTTAATAGAAATTCCTCTAAGGCAATAGTAGATATTGAAATAGAAACCGATAAGGGAATTGTAAGAATTATACGAACTGAATCTAAAGGTAATGGAAGGATAGAGAGAACCATAGAAGTTGTGCTACCTGATGGCTCAGTAAAAAATGAAGATGATGCAGAAAGTGAAATAACAAGATTAGTTCGATTATCATATATGGACTATGCTACTACTATTTATCAACATCAAGAGGCAATTCGTGCAATTGTAACTCAAAAACCTAGCCTACGCAATGAGGCCATGGATCTTCTTCTAGGCTTAGCAGATTATATAAATATTCTTTATGGTATAAAAATGTCAAAAATAAAAGATGTTCAGAGGAAATTGGTGGATAATTTCGATAATTTTCAAGAAAAAGTAGAAGATAGAATAAAATTTAGGCAAGAAGAATTAGAAAAAAATAAAAATAAAGCAAAATCAAAAGGATTAAAAAACAAAGAACTAAATGAAAAAGGGCTAAAAAATTATATGCTAGATATTAAAAAAGATACTAATAAATTTGCATCTCAATTAGGGATATCTGGCAAACACATTCCTTTTCCTTCAAATTGGAAAGAGTCATCTATATTCGCTGAATTGATAGAGGAAGAAATTGATAGACTTTGGAGTAAGTCGCCTGATATCAAAGGACAAAGAGAACTAAGTAGTAAGAAATTTGAAGCAGATAACTTAAAAGAAAAATATATTAGGCAAAAAAAGTCCTTACAAAAACAAAAAACAGGGTTAAAAAAGTTTGAAAAGGATTATGGATCTCTAGGAGAAATTGATGATGAATTAAAAAATATACAGAAAGACATAAATGATATAAACGAAGAAATTAAATGTATAAGCCCAAAAGCTAGTCTTGTTAAGGAAGGAATTAGAATTTTAAAAGACGCTAGTTTGAGTTTAAAAGAAAATGTTTGCCCTTTATGTGGAGAAGAAGTACCTAATCTATTGGATCACTTAGAAAAAGAATGGAAGCAAAAAATTAAAATTGAGATTAATAAATTAGATTCAAAGAAAGAAGAATTAGAAGGAAGATGGGGAGAACTAGAGGATTTACAAATTAAGTATGAAAGAATAGTGAAGGATATCGAAAGAGAAGAAAAAGAGTTATTAGAAGTAATTAAGGATATTAGTAATTTTCTTGGTAAAAAATTTACTGACCAAGAAGACCCGCTTGCATTTCTAGAAAAAGAGTTAGGGGAAATAGAAATGAATCTTAAGAAGATTAATAAATCTATAAAAAATAAGCTAGGAAAAATTAATAGTATAAAAGAAAAGAACAACAAAATAATTTTAATTCATAATATTCTTGAACAGGAGAATAAAATTGAAGATATCATGAAAATAAATGAAACTGATGAGTATAAAGAAGCTGAAAATATACGAGATATTCTTTCTGAGTTTATTAGCGACATTGAAGAAATTGCTAATAAAGTTAGAGAGTGTTCTGTTAATGAAGCTAAAAATAAGATTTCCTCTGCAGAAGCTGCAATTAGTGACTTTTTTATGAAAATAACTAAAAATCCAGGGATAAAACAAATTAAACTAATAGTTGAAAAGGATAGTAGAACAGGGGGAAATTCTTATAGCTTCCTTGATCAGGATGAAAATGAGGTCACTCCTATATTGAGTTTAGGAGATTTTAATAGTCTTGCCTTGTCAATATTTCTTGGACTTTCTAAAATGGATAGTGAGTCACATCCATTGAAGTTTATTATAATGGATGATCCTTCGCAGAGTCTGAGCGAAAAACAAAAGAAACGCTTTGTAGAAGTGCTAGAGGAAGTTTCACAAAGCAAAAATCTTTTAATTTCAACTATGGATACTGAGCTACAGAATTTTCTCGAAAGACTTGCCTTAAAAAAAACTATATATGAATTTTCTAAATGGACTCCTGATTCTGGACCAAGTATTAATTGTAGGACATAATTATGAAATGGAATACATTCAATAGATTAAAAAAAATAAGAAATAAATTTGGCTCACAGCAATTTGGTAAAATTACACAAAAGTTACTGGCTTTAAGTTTTCATGAAATGGGATACACTCATATAGTTGAACGAGGAGTACAAGGGGTAGACATTGATATTAAAGGAGAAGAGGGTAAAAGATATGCTATAGAAGTAAAAACCACAAATAAATCGTCAATAAATCTTTCATCTGATAATATTCAAGCTCTTCTTGACCGTTCTAAAGATAGTTACTTACCTGTAATAGCTATTTTACGCCTTCGTATCTTTGAAAACTGGGTTCTTGCGAGAACACCTATTTCAGAGATATCAACTAGTAATATTTTGATAGACCGCCTAAGAGCATATCGTATGATTAGTTTAGAAAGTAAACTAGAACCTGCTTTTGATTATGTTGTAGAAAAACATTTTGAAGAAACTCTAAAGAAAGGTGAAAGCTATCTTAAAGAGCAACTCAACAAAATAGGAATAGAAACACGAGATTTTTAGAATTTAAAAATATGTAATTACAAATCTTAAACAAAACAAAGAATTAATTTATTACTTTTTAAATTAAAGTAAATTTCACATCATATAATCTTCCAGTTTTAAAAAATTTTGCTTTTACATCACCATCAACTTCTATATCCAAGATACCATTACTTAATTTCTTTTTTATATAATTTCCAGATAATTGATAAAATAAGTCCTCAAATTTTTCAACAACTAATTTGGCATTAGACCTTGATTGGAATTCTTCACTACTAATATCAGGGTACCAAAAGCCAAAACGAACTTCACCAAAATTCTTTATACTGCTATTAATATTCCATGTTGTAGGTATCATTTGCATAGGTATCATTTGCCAATAAACAATTTCTACTTCTATTGCTTTTTTTATTAAAGTCTTGATGGGTAAATATGGGTATTCAAGATATTCTAATTTTCCAGAAGAATCTTTATATAAATGTATGATAATGGATAATCTATCTTCATATACAAAGTGTTTCCTTAATTCTTCTATTCTTTCTGAAGTAATTAGCTGTAATTCAGGTTCCAATATTAAATCGTTCTTAAATGCCCATCCTCTTACGTTACCCCAAGTAGGTACCATATCTTTTGGTAAAAACTCTGAACCCCAAAATACTAAGCCTGAGAAAAAAGGATGTTTATTAGAATTTGATTCCATTGTTATTCAAGCATTTCCATTATTAAAATATTTTAATATAGCAAAGGTTTTTGTAAGTATAATTAGAATAAAAAAATAATGAGCTAATGAATTAATGGATAAAGAAATAAATGAAAAAATTAAACACATGGCAAGAGACATTATTTTTTAGTATGTCTAAATAATCCTTGTTCTTTCATGACTATCATCATTTCAATTTGCCTTTTTCTCTCTTCATGTTTATTCCTCTTTTTACCTTTTCTTTGTCTCTTAATTTTAAGTCTAAATGGGTTTCTAAATTTGCCTAATGGATTCTTAATTTTTCCTATTGGGTTTTTAAACATTAGTTTTCACCACCATAAAATTCAAACCCCTTCAATTTTCTATCTTTCATTTTTAATACTATACTATTTTGTAATGAGTATGTAATATTGTTGATGTACTTTATAGTTATTCTATTTCTTTTTTTATTTTTTAATATTTAAATTACTTAAAGATTTTATATAACTTCTATGAAATAATTTATTCATAAACTATTTATTTAATTCAATTATTAACAACACAATACTATTTCTATGTAAAGAATGCTAACCTACTATTTAATAATATATATTGTTAATGAGTTAGGTTTACACTTTAATTTTATATTTATTCATTTTAAAGGGTTGCTTTTATGGTATTTGAACATTGAAACTCCATTGACTTGGATCTGGAATCCTTGAGGAGTCAAATGGACATTTATTTGGGTAGCTCTCCGTTGAAAGCCAAAGTTCTTCCTTTTCTTTTAGGGTCCCGTCTTTCAGTTTTTTAGTAATATTCCTCTTACTATATTCAAATAGAACTTTTAAAAGGTCTGTATTCGGTTTACTATATCCCCATCCCCAACAAGCAGCGAGTGTTCCCGTAATACTTGTTTTAATAATGTAATGTTTTGTCTCACTTTTTTCCTCAGGTTTTCCAACAAGAGAAGCGTCTACAATAGAAAAGGGAAATTTATATTCTATTGCATCTCTTGTTTCAGGTAAACGATGTGGATTACCAAATATTACTCTCAATTTCTTCTTACTCAACTAAAAACCTCCTATATCACTAATGTCACATAAATTATTTTTAATAAGATATTTAAAAAATTAATTTATAACTTGAACATTTTTAAATTTTAACAAATACAATGAAATAATAAAAATTGCCTGAGCAAGTGTAAATAAATTTAAAACTTAAAAACTAAAGTTCTAAAATATAAAAATTATATTTGAAATTCATGAACAATAATTTATATTTTTAAAGAAGAGCTTATGTCATTATTTTAATAAATAGTTAAAAATATTTATAATTAGAATTAATTTGGAGCTAAAAATGACTTTAGAATTTACTTATTCAAACTTTATATATTTAGATACTAATATATTAAGTCACATTGCAAAAAACAAAGGATTGATGTCTTCTTTATTTAACTTTTTAATTAAAAATGATTTATGTATAGCTATAAGTGATGCACATTTTGCGGAGCTTTATGATGCTAAAAAATTACACAGTCAATTATCTAGTTTATTACTTTTTATGCCATCTGTGATAATAAAGCCAAGAGAAAAAATTATAGAAGAAGAAGTAAAATCACACCCAAACATACGAACTGAAACCCTTCTACTTCACCTTTTAAACCAGTTAATGTTGGAAAGAAATGATATTAATAAATTGATGAACTATTTAAATTCTAATAAATTAATTAAAGCCCGTAATGAGTAATTAATACATCCCAAAATGATAGGAAAGGTATATAAAAATCTAAAAAGAAATTTCCCACCCTATAGATCTGGTGAATATATTAAAAAACAAGCTAGTGAATTTGCTGATATGATTACAATTCAATGGTTAAGATTTAATAATAAACAATTTTTAAAAAATTTTTTAAATGTGATATTGAAAAATTAAATTATGAAATATTTTTATCAGTACGAACTTTTGCTTATACAATTTTTTATAAATATTATTTGCAAAATAGAGGCCCTAATAAATTATCTGACCTTGGTGATTTATTCTATGTTTTTTATATTCCTTATTATAAATCAGCAATAATGGAAAGAGATTTATGCAATGTCCTTAATCAAATAAAGAAGAACGGTGATATTCTTAATAATATAAAAATAAGAAACATTGATTTTTTTAAAAAATTTTAATAATAGAATTAACATCTATAAAATTAAATTTTTAAATTTTAGTTAATGGGATTGGAGAATGAATCTACTAAATATAGAATGATTAGATAGATTAATATTTTTGTTAATTGGTTCAATTTTAACAATATTAGGTAAAATCTTTTTAGATAAACTTAGAAAAAAAGATGTAGAAAAAATTAGAAAAATTAATATTATTGAGGACCTTGTTTCTAAAATAGATGAGATCATAAATATACTACCATTTGAAATCTATGTATTTGTTGAGGATCAAAGAATGAAAACGAAAGGAATAAAAGATCTTTTAGAAACAGAGGATGCAAAAGATTTTTATGGTACCACTACAAAAGATAGAATAAAGATTATTAAAGAATTAAATTCATTAATTCTAAAAGCGATCGTTCCTATTTCCGGGATTAATCGCTATTTGTTATAAGCCTCTTTCTGGATTTAAAAAACATGCGAGAAGAGTTAGCCAACTTTAACTTAAGACATATTAAGAGCCGACCTGTAGGCCTTTTCCTGGGTTCCGGAGCTTCTTACCCTTATCCTAGCCAACTCCCCACGTTTCACCATATTTTTAAAGAATGGCTATTCTATCTATCTGATTTTTTATCTAATTTGTCTGCTCCAAAGGTTACAGAAAAACAAAAAACTGAATTAGTGATGATGTTAGGGGCAATGCCTCCTGAGGCTATTTTTCAGGTAATAGACTCTTGCCAACGCAGAGAATTACAAAGAGCCCTTATAGCCACATTTAACTGTCGAGAACCAAACACCACTCACTATACAGCTGTCCGAATATTGAAAAATGGTGGAACCATTTGGACAACCAATTTTGATACCTTGATTGAACAGGCTGCTGGAATAAAACCAAAGGATTCGTGTCGCATAGCATTTGACAAATCCAAAGTTAATGTTTTCGCAGATAAAAATATACATCTTATTAAGCCACATGGCACCTTGCCTCTTCCAGAAACATGGGTCTTCCGTTCAGAAGATGTTCTTCAACCTGCACCACAAGTAGTCAGAGATCGGCTCATCCAAGACATTAAGAACCATTATATGATATTTTTAGGTTATAGTGCCTCTGATTTAGACCTTAGACCAGTTTTGCAAGAGGCTGTTGAAGATACTGGCTTGGGTATATGGTTCTGTAAGCCAGGGGAAGTAGACTGGATTAGGAAATTGTTTCCAATAGCGTGCAAAAATGGACGCCTGACCTTCTCTGCAGCCGAAGACCCTTCTAGGAACTTTTGGGATTGGGCAAAGGATAAGGGGCTATTAGAGAATATACCAGAAAGATTACCAGTACCTCGACCAAATGTAAAACCCCTTTCCAAACTGCTAGATGACTCTGAGATCTGCGCAACACTATTTCGCCGCCTGGGAGCTTTAAGCATAGCATTGCAGGCATTGCGTCCAGGACTTATTCACTTCCGCTTTGGGGCCTTAAATCTCTACCTGAGTATTAACAGACAACAACTGCGGTGGTTAGGGCTGATAACTGACTTTTTGCGTGTAGTCTTTTGTATCATCTTATGGCCATTACGTAATAAAGGCCTTTATTCCCTCTCCTACATGGCATTTGAGATGGGTCGGTATGGACTAGCGGCCCGAATTGCTCAGATAGATCGAGCTCATGCAAACATCAAGCGTAATATTCAACTTACAGCTTCATTGCGTATGGCGGGCAAGCTCGAAGAAGCACTGAAGGTCATTGAGGATACAATTGCTGGCGCAGAAAAATGGGACTCTGCTAGTCTTGAGGCCCGTGCTGTCTTTGAAAAGGCCATTTCTCTACGCTGGCTAGGTCGTGAGTGTGAGGCTATGAAAGCAATGGATAACTTTGGTAAGCAAAGACTAAAACATGCTGACCTAAGCTGGCAGGGCTGGTTTCATTTTGAGAAGGGGACTTGTTTAAGTTTAAAAGGCAAAATGGAGGCTGTTGGTAAAGAGGTCTCTGAGGCAGAGAGAATCTTTTTACTGTCGCCTGTTGGACCTAATCCCTTGGGTAGGGTGGATACTCTCCTACTCAAGTGTACTGTGTGCCGCTTTACTAGTCAGATTAAAGAGGCATGGAAGGTAGTAAAGACTGTTGAAGCATTACTAGGTTTTTCTGGTAGGAGTGAATTTGCTAGAGAAGCCTTAGAATTTGAGAAAGGCGAACTATTGCGACAAGAAAGTCGATATAGGGAAGCTGAAAGCTCTTATCGTATGTTGCTAAAGTCTAGGTCTAAGCTGCACCAATGTCATGGTGCACTAGGAATGGCTGAGCTGGAAAAGGATAGAGGAAATTATGGAGAGGCAAGGCGGTGGAGCATGATGGCACGAGAAGGCTATCAAAAGTTGGGTTGTAGGTGGGGAGAATGCAATGCTATCTATACATTGGTTTTGACCGGTAGCCTTGATCAGAGTAAGGCACAGGCTGCTGCTGAGAAAACAGGATACACTCTTCCCAAAGGAAAGTTAGAAGGTCTTTTGTTTGGGCAGAGTTCTGACCACAGACCGTTAAATCTGCCGTAAAAAGGAGTATTCAAAAGGGATGAATAACACAGAACAAATAGTAAAAGAAACCATTCAGCACTGGAGGGAGAAATTAAATGGGTTGAACTGGTATCTCTGTTTGGAGAGTGATGTACGACGCTACTTTTTTCATTTTCCTAAATCTGACGTAGAGAAGCGAGTTAGATGGGCTCTTTATGACTTGGTTGCAGATGCGTTAGAAAAAGGACAAGTTGGCTTAGGAAAGGATGAGATTAAGCCACTTGATTACCCCTTTATTTACAAAATCTTACCTATTTTTAATACTCCAAATACTATTAAAATCAATATAACCCCTGTTTCGTAAAGTGATTATAGTATATTCTATCTATATAGACATTTATATACTTATTTAGATAAAAACAGGGTTTAAAGAGACATTTAAAGAGACATACCCAAAATAGCTATTTTCTTTTAGCAATCAGGTAAAATGTTAAAATTTGTAAAAGCGATTTAACATAATGTCCCAAATAGTATTGTGGAACTGTGGAATGAGGTTAAACACCCTCTACCCGAAAATCTAATAAGGGATGGGATGGAGTTAATCCCTAGCCATTGACTTTTCTGTCTATCTCTTTTTCACACTAATTGTAACGCTGTCTTTAAACGTTATTCCATCAAAAAGTTCACTCATTTTTTTTCTCAGTGTAACTAGGGGAGAGTTATTTGAATAGTTTATTGAGCCCTCCCTAATAGTGCAATCAAAGATAAGTCACTTTATGTTTAATCTGGTCTAATAACCTCGAAAACTGAATTCCAGAAGAAGCCATTCTGGAAAGAGAGAGCTATAGAAGTCACATCAATATCAAGAGTTCTAATGTTAGCATACACTGAATTAAAGATCATTGGGGATACAACAGCAGCTACTAAAAAACCTATCCAATTGAAGGACTTGCCTTTAACTAGCATACTGTAAGTTTCTCGTGCCAACATGCCAACTATCATTATCATGTAGAATAAAATGGTCTTAACCCACTTACGTTCTAATAATACCTTATATCCTTCTGGCTTTGCCTCTTCTGGTATCTTCCTCGGTAACCACTTACGAAATACCTTGTATTCTTCTAGCTTCGCCTCTTCTGGTTTTTTCTCCAGTAGTAACTTCTTTTCTTCTTCAAGTTTACGTTTTCTCTGATAATAAGCCGCAATAACCACAGAAACAATTGATATTATAGTCGTAACTAAATATACTATTTCTGGAACTTTTATTTCTAACATTTTGTCTATTTCTCCTTTCTATGTTATTTTATTTATTGATAAATAACCATTTTTCTATAAAATCACCTCTAAATAAAAATAGCTGCTCAAGTCAATTTAAGCAGCTATGTATTAATAAATTTTATATATATTAAGTTATCTATATTTAAATATAGTAATTGCATGCCCCTCCGCCCAACCCTATAACATAAGATATGTTAATATTTTTGATTTATAGTAAAATATATTATTTTTAAATTTGCAAGTAAATTAATTAACTTATATAATATTAGGAGGATAATATGAAAAAATATACTGGATTTTGGTTAAAAAGAGCAAGAACTAAGGCAGGACTACTGCAAAAAGAGTTATCTGGAGATAGATTTACAAGATCTTATATAAGTATGGTGGAAATAGGTGAAGCAGACTTATCTACTGATGCAAGATTATATATAACAAGAAAATTAAAATTACCAAAATCGTATTTTGACTCAGGATTATTTACTGATGAGAAAAAGGAACTTGAAAAACTTATAAAAGCGGTTGATATTTTAACAGATTATCAAAAATATGAAGAAGCTAAGAGTTTTGTTTTAAAAGCATTATCTATAATTGAGGAAGTAAAAAACGATAATTATAAAAATTTATTCTTGCTTAAGCTTGCAAGAATAAATATTTTAATAGGTGAATTTAAAAAAGCAAAAGATGATTTGAATGAAGTAATTATATACTTTAAGGAAGAAGAAGATTATAAAAATTTAGCTAATTCTAACTACTGGACTGGAATACTTTATTTAGAGAGAAAAAATTATGAAGATGCAGTATTTTTATTTAATAAAGCAATAGAAGAAAATTCTAAACAAAAAAAATTTGATCTATCTTTAAAAGCAAGATCTTTAGTTAGGATTGCTCAAATATATAGACAGATTGAGAATTATAAAGGAGCGAAAGTATACAGTTTAAAAGCTATAAAATATGCAAAAAAATCTAAAGATGATTATATTTTAGCAATGTCTTATTGGGAATATAGTCTATTATTACATAGAGAGAGTAAATATCAAGAGGCAATAAAATATTACAACTTGGCAGCTCCTATATATAAGAAATTAGGATATGAAAGACTTTATCTTGGAGTAATTATTAAATTAGTATCTCTTTATCATTATATAAAAGATTATGATAAGACTATTAAGCTAACATCAGAGATAATTAAGATATCAGAAGATAAGAAATATGAGAAAGAATTGGCTTATGCATTATTAAATGGGGCAAAAGCAAAAAGGGATAAAGGCTCATTAGATGAATCAGAATCTGATCTTAAAAAAGCAATTATTTTATTTGAAAAGTTGAAAGATAATAGAATGTTAGGGGAGGCACACATGGCTTTGGCTCTTCTTTATGAAAGAAAAAAAGAAAATGATTTAGCTATTAAAAACTTTAATAAAGCAACTAATTTATTTAAAAATTTAAGTCAACCAACATATATTCTTAGTTCATATGGAGAAATAATAGAATATTATAAAAATATTAATAACCTTAACAAAGAAAGAGAATATACAAAAAAACTAATAAATAAAACAAAAAGAATAAAATTTTAAAAAAGGAAAATACCATGAAAAAATTAATCATTTTTATTCTGATTTCTGCTACTCTATTATCCTTGTTAATAACTTTAAAAGCCTATATTCAAGAGGTGATCCTATTTGATTTAGTAATAGTTGCTGAGTTTGAAACACCTTATAGTCTTCAGATATGTGGTGAAATTGAACCTCCTTATTGCCTTAAGATAGCAGTTGAGCATTTATAACCTGATAACCTTTAACCAATTGGTGTATTATATTTCTATTTTAATTTGGATATAATCTTTATTACAAAAATTATTTAAGATTAATTCCTAATAGAAATATTTGAGAATTTAATGATCTGGTAAATAAAATATCAATTTTAAAGTTTATCAGGTTATATAACAACTTCTGATAATAAATATTATGTAAATTTAATTATTTTTTAGATATCCCCTAAGCTTGTATATCCTGGTTCAGTCAAATATCTTTAATATTGTATTTTAAATATGGAAATATAAAGAAATGTAAATGGTAAGAAATATTGTACGGTATTTTTAAGTTTTTTGTAGGGTTAAACTTACTGGAGGAAACAAGATACCCAAGAATATGATTATAAGAGGATTTGTTAAGGCATTTATGGGTGTTAAGTTAGATGTAACAGGTTTAAAGAAAGATGATGATAAAATACTTTTTGAAAGAGTAAGAGGGTTTATAAAGAAAATCTAATTTATTAAAAAATTTAAATTTTTTATTATAACATCTATTTTGATATTACAACCTCATCACCTTCATTTAGTCCTGAAATTACTTCAGTATATGTGTAATCAGTAATACCAGTTTTAATTTCTATTTGAGTTATGCTTTTATCCTCATTTCTTATCTCAACCATCTTTTTACCAGCT
>Ga0209986_10003074_pt1 | contig 14805 bp, 13 predicted proteins | sample BlataG_FD_183168 | JGI IMG/M metagenome (GOLD analysis project Ga0209986, IMG submission 183168) | Deep subsurface microbial communities from Black Sea to uncover new lineages of life (NeLLi) - Black_00105 metaG (SPAdes) (version 2) | ecosystem: Environmental > Aquatic > Marine > Oceanic >...
AAACCAGGCTGTCCAATCTGGACGCCGCCAGGTTCTGGAACCAATGCCCGCCTACGAGAGACGGTTGGTTCATATAGCGCTGCGCGATTATCCGGGAGTAACTACTGAGAGTATAGGAAGCGATCCGCGCCGCAAGGTGACCATTATTCCGGAAGATTAGGAAAGTGTAAATTGCTAGTTAGGAATTGCAGATTAGGAATAGCAAGGAATTGTAGATAATGTGAGAGGGAAGATAGCGAGCGGGGTGGGATAAAAACCTTGACCATGCATGATCCTGAATGGTAAAATCCCAATCGCTCAGCCTAACAATTGTGGTACATTTGCCCCCATCGTCTAGGGGACCAGGACGTGACCCTTTCAAGGTCAAGACCGGAGTTCGAATCTCCGTGGGGGCACCTACGAAGACCCATCTCGAACACCGCGGCATCGCCGTGGAAGAGTTTCTGCAAATGATACGCTTTGACCAGCGTGACAAACTCGCAGAGCTCCCCGGCGAATTGTTGCGGGAGTGTTCGAGATGAGTGCTTTAAATTCACAAATTCTTACTGAAATTTCATCCTTACAAGTCATCGACAATCACATCACCGTTCAAGAAGCTGCCGAGATCACGGGCTACAACGCGCAGTATCTTCGGCGGTTATTACGCGCTGGAAAGATGGAGGCAATCAAGATCAGCCAGATCTGGTTAGTCAATCTGGCTTCCCTGCAAGCTTATTTCAATTTCGCAATCAGCTCAAATGACCTGCGGTTTGGCCCAAAAGGCCCCTGGCAACCGCCATTCTAACGACAGTTAATCCCCGGATCGGCTTGGTGTTTACGAATGTAAACGCGTTGTGTCTACAAACGTAAACGCGCAAGGAGGAACCCATGAGTGCACAAAAAAGTGTTGTTATTCTTGACGCTGGCAACAGCGTCATCAAAGCCAAGATCGCTCGACGCGATCGTGGTGAAATGGCATTTCCACATGCCCTCAAGCCATTGAGCGAGACAGAGTACAGTAACATCCTTGCCCGATCGAAAACGAGCGGATCATCTATGGACTACATTCGTATCAATGGTCAACCATATGTAGTGGGAGAAAGCGCCGAGCGACATGGCGTGCACACCCAGCGCACTGGATCGGCGCGATACACTCGTGATTACTATGGTATCTTCGCTGCTGCTGTGCTGGGACCACTATCTTATCGGTGGATAAAGAAACTGTCACTGATTTATCCGCCCAAGAGTCCATTTAATCGCCGGCCCCAGCTTCCTTAACCGAAAGCAATAATGTTCATGATGTAGATTCGCAGCCCAAAGAAAGACACTTCACAATCTTTTATGGTGATACTGGCCACAGCTACGAGTCCATTCTCGGCCCCTATTTGCAAGGAGCCAAGGCGATTGAAATCGAAGATCCTTATATTCGGATGCCACACCAGATCCAAAACTTTGTCCGGCTTTGCGAGGCTGTCGTTAAATTATCCAACATCAAACGCATCGACCTAATTACGGGCTACGATGATGAACTCCAGAAAACTGAAGCAGAGCAAAAATTGGGGGAACCGAAGCAAAGCTTGCTTGAAATGGACATCATTTTTGAGTACGATTTCAACCCTAACCTTCACGATCGCGAAATCAGGTTAGACAATGGTTGGATCGTAAAAATCGGTCGTGGGCTGGATTTTTACCAGAAGCCAGAGAGCTGGTTTGAGATTGGAACAAACGATTTGTCGTTACGGAAGTGTTTAGAGACGAAGGTCGATATATTTAGGGGCTAGGACTTTATCGGGGAAGGAAAACTTAATCTAATCCGTACTTTGTCAAGAAGGCCTGATGACTGTATCCATGGTCATCAGGTATTATATTATATAAGGAGAATCATAAATGCCTCGGGATAATTCAATAGGGGAGGTGTGGCAAAGCCAGGGATTTTACGTCCGGGTTTGCGTGTGAGGTAGGGTTTGGAAGAATGCCACCCTATCTATAACATCAATAGACTCGACAATCTGGACATAAATCGGGAGTGATAACTCCGCTAGGTGTGAACAGGGTAGGATATTCTCTACCGCACCTCTGACATATTTTTCTCGCATTGGAATACATATTAAACAGAGATTCTCTCTCGGGATAAATTCCCCTTAGCAGATTTTCGGGAATCACTGTACCCGTTGGCAATGCTGTAGCTACCGGGTCTTCCACTGATTTGCCAAAATCAAATATAACTACTGTCTGTGCAGCGTTGAGCCGATTGGCGACAGCAGTTTCTAAGCTTATGGGGGAAAATGATGTATTCTGAATTGTAATAATCTCATTATTTGGAAAAATGAGATTTGTGTCAAACGGTGGACCTACCTCCATGGTTAATTCTGCAGAGTAGCGTGCAACAAAATCACAAAATTGAACAATTCCTTCTCTGGTAGATGGATCATAACGAACATCTACACCGGCTTGTAGTTGTTGGACTAATTGTTCAACTAAGGAATAAGCCAAGTCATTTCTTCCATTAAACACAAATGTCCAATCGCTATGATCACGGCATTGATATGTAGGCCTTGATTGTTCTTTGCTTCTCGGGCGTTCAAAACTCCAGTATATATGAAACATGCGAGCTCTACCTTCCCAGTCAAAACCTCCTACATGATAACCGACCTCATCTAAATTATCTTGATCTGGTCTGTAAACCTCGGTGAGATAGGTATGTGTCAGCTCGGCTAAATCTTCAACAGAATGTATGTCAGCGGATATCTTTTGCTCATGAAGGTATTTACCAATCTTGTTGTGGATACTCTCTCCCCATGTAGTGATACAACCTACTCCTTGAAAAACGAATGATTTTGTTTTTACCGAATACCCACGGTCTCCGCTGGAAAAACTTGTAGTAATTGCACTATCTGATGTCATAACAATTAAATCTCGAAAAATGCTGGAAATAATTATGGTCATATTGTCAAGCTCCTTGCCTGTGGTTTTAATCTTCTATGAGAGAAAGAACTTGATTGATATTATACAATCGCTTATATGTTTCACCGCTCACCTTGGTTTTTTGCCATCAACTCTCGTAGAGATTACGCCTCATAATATAGATCTCGTTCAATCGGCAAGCCCATTGGCCCACGGATTTCCTGCAATTCCTTGAGTGAGAAATATCCAAGCATCAATTCCAGTTCTTTTGCTAGGCCAATAAAGACATCGGGATGGTAGTTGGTGGTTGATTTTAGCCGGATGGTAATCGTTGACGATGAAGATCCAGACGAGCTGTTTGATATTAAGGGAGTGGAAATTGAAACAGAGGAGGGGTAAAAAACTCCTTACTCAGTTGGCACTGGTTGGTGGATCCGGCAGGCAGACGATTACTATTCAAAATAGTGCTCACACCTCCCCTAAATTTATCTAAAATATGGAGCATGCTGACCGAATGATAGGTTTAGTGGTTAGCATGATCTCTTATCTGTACTTATCATTTTCTCCCACTTTTGCGTTTTCCAGATATGGAGCCAAAACCTTTTTGCCTGCCCTCGGCCAATTTCAGTACTGGGGTCTATAAACATCCTTACCGTACGCGTGTTGGAACCGATTATTCCCAACTCAGTTGTCCTTGACCAATCCCAGAGACTTCCATCGGCTTTTAGCAGCGGTACATATTCTACAAACTCTCGGTCGAAACGGACTGCGTATTTGAAACGCCGGGAGTTTGTCGAGCCTTTGTAAATAGCGAAACCAGATAAGCTTGCTGGATCGGTAAGATAGCGAATGACATGGGCACTCCTGATGAAGGCAGGGCTAGTGAATAACGGCGATGTAGGGTCATCCAGTCGTTCAGCTATCTCCAGGAAACCGATAAGTGCAAAATATGCCCGTTTATGTTGAAATATGCCACCGGAATAGGGCACTAAACGCGCCAGAAAAAACAGGAAGTCGCCTGTTTGCAACTTTTGCAGATTGCGTTTCTGTTCGATATTATCGCCGTAGGTAAAGGTCAGGAATTCAGGGTCGTTGTGTACATTTTTGATTGGGTCAATCATGCCCTCGGGAAACAAATCTATAAAGGGTTTTTCGGGTGCATTGAATTGTCGGAGATCTTTTAGGGACAAGATGTGGCCGCTATCTATCTGGGTGTATTCTGGAATAGGAGTAAATTCAAATGTACCATCGCTGAAGGCAGGGCTCTGCAAAGGGCTAGCCGTATTTGCACCCACATTGATGATGAAGATCTTCCCCTTTGGGATACTATCAAAGGGATTGTATTGCGACTTCAGATAGGCTGCCTCGTGTAAAAAGCTGTCAAGGGCGTTGCCCTTATAGATGTGATTGATGATTTCTTCAAGCAGTGGTTCCCTGATTCGTTGTGTTGCATATCGCAAGTTTGTTAATTCCAGCGTTTTTCCACTTGTATTAATTCGTTTCCAGCGCTCGGGGGTGATCTCATAGGCCTTTTCGATGGGCGCAAAGCATAACTTTTTCGCCCGAATAGCCACTCGTTCTTCTAGTTGATCTGTCCAGCCAATCGCGTAGTAGCCAACGATAAAGTAACGATCACGATACTCCCGTACCGTACCGGTGTATTTTGTGATGAAGAGGATATGAGTTAAACCATCGTTTACTGCTGCTCGTACTGACGGCTGGTTACAGTTCACGCACCAATTGTATGTGGCGGTTTCATAGTTGGGCTCGGACTTATTTCCTTTGTTATGGTCGGCCAATATATCTCGAATTGGCAGTGCTGATTGCTCGGAGCAATATTGGTAGCACAATTTGCCGGTCCTTGTTGATGGGTGATAAAGCTTCCATTTATCGTTCATATCAATAACTGCCTTGCATGATTGTCGTAACCCAATTCGATTGGTAAATCCTGATTGAGCCTGATTTTGTTCAACACGTGTACACTATACAACGCCTGCAAGTGTTTTTGAGTAGGTTTCACCTTTTGCCCACTATTATATTGGAAAATAACAAGATATGTTCCAAGGCAGGCCAGGGGATTTTTGGTGGTATAGTCCGTAACAATAATGCTATTGTTACGGAGAAAAGCGATATGTCTGAATACAGGCGCTCTCTACTTCAATCGAAGATTCTTCTTCACCTGAAAGAAAGGTCCCCAAAAACAATCACCGAATTGGCTGAGTGGGTCGGCAGCCAAAGGCCTTCAGTAAGTAGGTCGCTCAGGAAACTGAAAGAACAAGGGTTGGTCTTTAGGGATCGCAAAGGTTGGCATCTGACCGGTGCTGGAGAAATTGAAGCAAACCTAGGACAGGAAAAGATGTTGGAAATCGCCCAGTCCTTTACGGCATCGAACCAAAGGAATATTGAGGCATTAGGTCGACTTGTATCTTCATCATTTGACACAAATATTGTTGCTCAGTCTTTTACAGAAAGCAGCATGGCCAACATAGCACATAATTTGTTGGGTAAGGTCCAGCTTCCACCCGTTTCAAATCTAATAGGGCTAGAGGCGCAGACCGCCCAACTAGCTAATGCAATGAGTTCTCTATCGGGCACATTGCTGAAAACTAACCTGTTTGAAGATGCGATAAAGCCATTGCTCGATATCCAGGAGATGAACAATACTTTGCTGAGCGAAATAATATCTTCTCAATTCTCATGGCTAAGTGAAACAATATTAGGCCAAAACAACCTTGTTCTTTCCAAAGCAATGGATAACATTTTAGCGATCAGGCAAGGGGAGTTGGCTCGCCTTACTAATGCTGTTGTTGAGTTACCAGATATTCAATGGCTGGCTCAGGATATTGCCAATGTTAACCAATCTTTTGCTCAATTATTCAGGGGCAAAATCAAAGTTTTATCAGACTCACTATCAACATTGAGTACTCAGTCACTGGCAAACGAGCTTGCTGTTCCAACTGTGGCTGTAGGTTACTACTCTGAAACTGCCCGTTATTTTATTGATGCGGAGGATGACACTAGTTCATTGTCATTACCTGAGCATGAATATGAAGAGATTGGTGATCAGACTCTCGACGAGCAACTTCTAAGACTGAAACCAGAATTTGTTGAGATGAGAAATGGTGCCTGGCTTGCGCTATGTAGCGGCAACCCCGACCGTATTCGCCAAGCGGCTGTTTCTCAACGAGAGTTGCTAACCCAACTGCTCACCCTATTAGCGCCCACCGAGCAGTTACCTAAAGAAAACCGGAGCGGACCTCAGATTAAAAGGCGAATGGTGATCATACTTGGAGCTTCCAATAGTGATGCCGAATTTATCGAGGCTCTCACCGATGCTGTTTATAATTGTTACAATCAGCTAAACAAATACACTCATCACAGCAATAAGTACGAGGCAAGTTTACGAGCCCTACTACACACAGTTGAAGGTCTGATTCGGTTCATCCTGGTACAGGTTTCAAATATGCCGTGATTATGAGATTGAATCACATATGAAAAGTGAAAAAAATGCCAATGCTAGTAGATTATTTCAAGGATCCACTGTATAAAGATGCTCTTGCTGGTTATGCTAAATTCGCAAGAGAACGCGATTGGGGAATCGACAATAAACTAGAGCTATATAACTGGGCGAAAGTTGCGTTCGATTCATCTCTTCCGGAGCGAAACAGGCGGGAAGCGTTTTATATTGTTTATGACAACCTGAAAGGCAACAGGCAGGTATTCCGGAATGCCAGGTGGGGTTATTGGACGGGTGATGAAACATTCGAAGTGCTTGACAGAGAATGCCAGGGTTGCTCGCGCCAGGATTCATTGTCCCTGCTTACACTCCAGCATCCATCCCAAGAAAGCGATATCTTATTAGCGATCCTTAACAAGTTGCGGAATTTGAAACCTGCAAGGGGATATCCTTGGATGCCGGTAGCTAAGTTCACCCACTTCTTCAATCCGAAGTTGTTCCCGATTTATGACAATGAGGTTATTTGGAAGATGGTGATGGATGGCGTATTCCGGGATGATTATCGTAGTTGGTGTCACAGTAAGAATTTAAATCCAATTGGTCCTGGTGAACGTTTCAACCTTAACTATATGCTCTGGGCAGGGCACATCATCCACCAGGCAGATAATGGGTTGATGGGCTACTTTAGAGAGTGGTTTAAATCGCAGGTGGCCGGTCGACCAGACAGTCATAATGTATTGGTCGAAATACAAACCTATTATGCGACCGTCTTTGAGTTTGTAGCGATTGGCGCCGCTAATCTTGAATTGCCTGATTTATCCAAACATTAAAGAGGTGGAAATGTCATATTATCGGGATCTATTGATCAAGCGCTATTGGGCTTACCAGGAAATCTATTTTCTCGAAATCGGTGAATACTTTGATCGTTCAGATGCAACTGCTAAAAGACCTCCTGTATTTATAGAGCGTCACGCGAGAAAAAATGTAATCACAAACCCGGATGCCAGTCAAAGTGAAATCGATCACCTGTTTGGGATGATGCTTGATGGAGAGCGACACACCCATTTTCGCAGCATGAATAATTCGCAGGCGTTGGCGCAAAGCGTTTTCGGCAATCTTGTTGTTTATGGGTATTTGAATATATTGACCGAACTTGAAGATGAAACTGGGTTGCCGCTTTTTGGTGAAGCGCAGATTGCACCTGAAAACTTTCATATGGAGTATAGGATCAAACACCTTGGAGAGCGCCGTGCTACAAGTTTGGATTATTTTGTATCTAGCGAGTACCGGGTTGCGATTGAGTGTAAGTTTACAGAACAAGAATTTGGCCCGTGTTCAAGACCACGGCTAAGACCCTCAGCTTCAAATTATGAAACCGGTTATTGTGATGGCAATTATTATGTGCAACGTGGCAGGAAGAATAGATGCTCATTGACCGAATCTGGGGTCTTGTATTGGAAATACATACCTGATTTGTTTGTTTGGCGGAACGATACTGATATCTTTCCATGCTCACTAAATAAGAACTACCAGCTCGTACGGAATGTTTTAGCGGCTTGTGTTGATGTTGATGGTTTTGTATCTGAGAACAACGGGCATGTGGTAGTCATATACGATGAACGAAATCCGGCCTTCCAGACTGGTGACAAGGCGTTATCATCATATATAGAAACTCACACTGCGCTGAAAACGTCTGCGATCCTTCGGATGTGTAGTTGGCAACGTATTATTGAGCGTTTACGGAATCAGGATATTCTGCCCTGGCTGACAGAAAAACTAAGGCAGAAATATGGGCTATAGTGGAGTTATTTTGAAAACATGAGGTTACATTTCACTAAATGGATTATAAGATTTGGTTTAGAAAAAAACTCCCTTTGATTATCCAGCTGTGGAAGGTGGAATCCTATGAATACTATTAACCAGCGAAGTCGTTTTATTATCCTTATCATCTATATAATATTTCTACTTTTCATATCCTACCTTCTTTACGGAAGTGTGATTCCTCCAACAACTGATCAAGGAATTTGGTTTTATTCATGTTTAGCGTCCATTGTCCTTGGAGATCTGCTTGTTAGCCCATACTTCACTAAACCTGCAGATGCGATAGCTAATGCAATTGCTGCAATTATCGTATTGCTTTCCGCCAATGCAATATCATTGAGTTTGCCAGGGTTTAGTATTTTTCTGTGGTCTGCTGCACTAGGATTTAATTTATTTGTTTTAACCGTATCCATAATCAATATTTCTACTCGAGTATCTGAGGACAGCATTTGGATGAGAATATCCAGATCATGTTTTGTAATCTCAACAACGTTGGGAACTCCACGCTGGGTATTCTCAACCTTGATAATCTTTTCCTTAGTAACCTTTCATGCAAATAATCCAAAAGAATATGTCTTAATAAGTGTTGCCTGGTTTACTTTGATTGCATTCCATCCACTTGAATATGCGTATCGGTTGTTCCTAAGACTTAGAACTATCTGGACAGAATCCTCACCAAGCGTTATAGGTGATATCGTTGGATATCATTTCCCTGGCGTAATATTAATCAAACATCGCGCTGAAATAAATATAGCTTTTGGAGAAACAATTCTAGTTCGAGGTGATGGCGGAGAAAATTCACTTGCAGTTGCTTTGGATCAAGTGGGATTTACAGATACTCTATGGCAAAGAGCATTGTGTATGCCACATTGTGAGGAAACTCCCAATTTATTGTCAAACCAAAAATTTGAAAGCTCAACAATTGTCTCAAAAATCAACATCGATAATTCGTTGCATCCAGATTTGTCTAATATACTTGGAGAGATTAGACAGACCTTAATTGGTGTAGTATCACCAGAAACTGATATCGCAAAATTACGTATCGAGTTTGTTCGAACCGATCTTGATATTGAAGAAGGCAGGCTTGTAAAGGTAAACATTGGCGAGACACCAGTGTTGTACCAAATTGTCAATGGCTTGACAAAGGAAGAAATTGTCGAGCAAAAGAATAGCCGAGGCTATGTGAGAGGCGAAGCAAGAAAACTAGGTAGGTGGAACGGGAATATGTTTGAACCGATAAAATGGGTTCCTCAACCTAATTCACCAGTCTATTTGGTAAATATAGCTGATCACAGATTTGATATCAATTCAATTGGACACATTCCATTTACAGAATATGATGTGGAAATCGACTTAAACTACCTAGTTACACATAATACCGCAATCTTAGGGATATTAGGAGTTGGAAAGACTTGCCTTGCCCTTGAGCTAATTGAGAGGATGATCCGAGAAAGAATTAAAGTGGTATGTCTTGACTTAACTGATCAGTATGCTGAAGAATTAGAACCCCACTATCCAGCGGAACAGGAGGTTGCTAATATAAACAATCTCCAAGAAATCGGTCGTCAAGGAAGAAATCTAGTACAACAAAATGTAGAAGAAGGTGGAAGTACCCAATATTTTAAATTAGAGATTTTGAATCAATTGCGTATTTTCCTTGATCCAAACAACGATGATTATTTAAAATTATATAACCCAACTCAGTACGAAGTATGGAGACAGGATAGTAAGCCTTATCAAAACAGAGCATCCATGGCCACACTAACACCTTGTGAGATTACTAGAATAATTACCGAAGCTTGTTTAGAAATTCTACAAAATCAGGGTATGTCTCCTGATGTAGCAAGATGCTGTTTAATATTTGAAGAAGCACATTCGATTGTGCCTGAATGGAATTCAGTGGCAAATGATGGAGATCGAACTGCAACAAATGGTACAGCGAAGGCTATTCTTCAGGGAAGAAAGTATGGACTAGGGGGAATGGTAATAACGCAAAGAACGGCCAATGTAACAAAAAGCATATTAAACCAATGCAATACGATATTTGCTCAAAGATCTTACGATGCTACTGGGATGGAGTTTTTAAAGAATTTCATTGGCGATGATTATTCGGGAGTATTAACTACACTTGAAGATCGTCATTCAATAGTGTTTGGCAAAGCTTCATCTTGCCAAACACCTGTTATCGTGCGATTAAATGACCGAGATGAATTTGTTAGAGAATTCAGGAATAATCAGGCTCAACAAGATGCAGTCCCAGTTGTTGATGAGTAAGTGAATCACCAATAAAACGAATTATCTCCAAGTAAGGTAATGTAGCCGTTTTGGAGAATGAAAATGGACAATCGAAATAAATCTAATCAAATTGCTTATTTCAAAGCTAGTATCCCCCTTGATTGACCGGATGCAGGGAAAGCAGTAAATTACACCGATGAGGAGCTTGCAGCCGAACAGGGGATTAGCGTAGAAGCATTTAGAGAAGCTCAAATTAAAAATTTTGGCTCGGGTATATCAACTTATATTGAGTTGGCCAGATCCGAAGGAAAAAGAAGAATCACTAGATTCTCTAAAAGAATAATGTTTGTTGATTAGTGGTCACAAGTGATTTGCCACTATTCCCCTTGTCGTTCTTGTCGGTGCTTTTCCATTAATTCTCGCAACGTCTTCGGCTCATAATACAAATCGCGTTCGATCGGAAAGCCCATCGGCCCTTTGACCGACTTCAATTCCGCCAAAGAAACGTAACCCAATTCGATCTCGTGACCGACTACCAAGCCAAACATGATGTCTTCACCATCGTACTCTGAAATAAACCAGCTCCACGAACTGTCCGGAGTGAAGAATTTAACTTGGGCTAATGCATCCAATCCTAGCTCTTCGCTGCTGTAAAGCGGCGGCAGCTTCTCGCGAGAGACAGGATCGAGCAAATTTTCGCCGGTAGGTGGAGGCTCGAACTCAGGTTCAGGACCAGTGTCGCCTTCTGGATGGCCCAATAACCAATCAGCAATATTTCCCAAATCCTGCAATTCCGCCAAAGCGCCATCATCATCAGTGAGATCGGCGAGTGTCTCGAACAATTGCCCATATACGGTCTGGGTGTCCTCCTGGTAGTAGGGGAGGATGCTCTCCAGGCGTTTTTGGATCATCTCTTTGGCTTCTTCCTTATCGATCTGGTCCCTCATCATTTCAGGGTAAGTGTTGGCCTGGTACCAAAACCACTCGTTGGTGAGCCAGCGCTCGCGGTGTTCGAGCAGGGAATGAACTGCGTTGGCTGGTGGTGGTGCTGATTTTGCGTTTCGCCACGACTCGGTTGGTTTTCATCGGACCCAGAATACAAACATTCCTGGGGGATGTATATTTTTTGCTTGTATTGCTGCTGTCCATCGTGATCGTATGGCGTTTGATCAATCTGGTGGCTGCAGAGCTGGGAAAGTGGGCAAAGAAGACCGGGAACCAGAGAGAGGCCGAGTCGCTGATTATCTTAGTTGTCCGGGGTTTACGCCTGCTCGTTCTGATCATTGCGCTACCTATTACACTTAGCCACTTTGGGATCAATATCACCGGATTTGCGGTTCTACTGGGTATTATTGGTCTGGCTATCTCTCTAGCTGGTCGGGATGTACTGGCCGATATCATTGCCGGAGCCTTGATATTGCTCGACAGGCCTTACCGCGTTGGGGACCGGGTTGGCCTGGGTAATATCGATATATGGGGTGATGTGGTGGAGATCGGGATGATATCCACGAAAGTCCTCACAACAGATAATCGTATGGTGATTGTCCCAAACTCGGGAGTACGCCAGGACAGGATTATTAATTTCAGCTATCCTGACCCATCGTATTATGATACGATGGATATCGGAGTGGCGTTTGATAATGATGTCGAGCAGGTTGAACAACTGTTGATTTATGCCGCAGGTTCAGTAGATGGCGTGCAAAAAGAGCGTGGTATCGATTCCAGGTTAGAGTCTTTCACCAGAGATGAAATGATCTTCAGAGTAGGGTGGTGGATGAAAGACAATGGTGACTATTTCACACTGCGCAAGCAAGTAAACCGGGCTATCGTTAGGACATTAAATGAGGCTGGGGTGACCTTCCCGTATCAGAAGGAACAAGTTGAGCTGGAATCCAATTCTGATAGGAGTGAGATTCCAAGAAAATCAAATCAAGATCAATAAATTTAGGGTATCATTCCCTAATTTCTTGGAAAGTCATGGAAAACGTTTAGGTGCAGATTCGCGGTCCGGAACAACTCAAATTCAGGGGACCGCTCCTCGATAGAGACCCAATACACCTGAGAAAAGAGCCTTCTGATCGGCAGACTCATTGGGATACGAGCAATTGATGGAAAATTTGAGAACGCCAAAACTGTTATTGGATTTTCCTTATTTTGAAAAAAATATCCATTCGATTTATGTCGTAGATTCAACTAACAAGTGCAACATTGAAGGCTGAAAAAGATGTAAGCTGAGTAGCGATTATTAATTTAAGGTAGAGTAAATTATTTCCAATCCAGACAAGACGAAGGAAAGAAGAAAGGTTTCCTGGTAGTCCTGGTTTGAATACGAATCAGATCTACCAGCCACTAGCTATTAATTAATTTCAATTTGGAGGTTCTTATGTTGAATTCAGCAACAGAAAATCACTCGCCTATCAAACTTTTGCTTGGTGGGGCGGCCATATTCATCATCATTTATGGCATGAAGCTGAGTGCTTCCTTTTTAAGTCCCATGCTGTTGGCTGGGATTATCGGCATCAGTGTGGCGCCGTTGGCCAGGTGGATGGTGCGCAAAGGCCTGCCAGATTGGTTAGCAATTTTAATTACGATCGCCTTGGTCATCCTGGGTCTCATCGTCATCATTACCTTGATGGTCATTTCGATAGCTAATCTGATCAACACCTTACCCCAGTAACAGGATAATATTCAAGGGCAGATAAATTCCCTGGGGACCTTCCTGGAAAGGGACGGCGTGGAAAGCAGCCAGATCTTGCCATCCTTGGGACTCAGCGAGCCTGGCAAGATCATCGCCTATGTCTCCTCCTTTTTCGGAGGCGTGTTCGGAGTTCTCTCCAGCCTGGCAGTCATGTTGATGGTGCTCATCTTCCTGCTGCTGGGTACACCCGGATTCACCCAAAAGATTAGGGTAGGTTATATTGCCAACAGCCCCACCTTAGCGCGCTTTCGCGGGCTTGCTCGAGACCTGCGCCAGTATGTTAACATCACCACTCGGATCAATTTCCTGGTCGCCTTGGTCAACGTCGTCTTTTTGTTGATCCTGGGTGTGGATTTTGCCGTCTTGTGGGGAGTGCTGGCCTTCCTAACGGGCTATATCCCTAATGTTGGTTTTTGGATCGCCTTGATCCCACCCTTCCTGGTGGCTTTGATGCAGTTTGGTGTTGGCAAAGCGCTGATCGTCCTGGTAGGGTATATCCTGATCAACGGGGTGGTACAGAGCTTTTTGCAGCCCAAGATGATGAGCACGGGTTTAAATCTAAACACATTTGTGGTGGTGGTGTCGCTTTTCTTCTGGGGCTGGGTCCTGGGGCCGATGGGTGCGCTGCTGGCAGTACCGATGACCATGATCGTGAATGAGATCTTCCTGGATGCTTACGAAGAAACGCGCGGATTATCAAACCTGGTGAGCGTTGCAGATCCTCCCACGGAAAATAATATCCTACACACTCCGACACAATAAGGCGCAAGAAACCAACAAGGCCATCGAGGCTGCCAAACCGGTGGCGTACATGCACCCCATTCGGTCGCCTCGGAGTGAGTTAAGAAGTACATGGGAAAATTCATCTGGATTTGGACAAATACTGCGAGGTCGCGTTCGCCGTTTAAAAGGATTGGGCATCTTCTCCGATGATCCTAACCTACTGATAATGGTACTGGCCGTGAGCATTTTTGGATTGTTCATAATGGGTGGCAGTGCTGGTGAGCTGGGCAAGGATGAGTTCGGCGTTGGCTGAATAAAAGCCATCCGAAAATGAGAGAGAGCCAATTTTTATAACGCTTGCGTTACTAGACAGAAGGTAGAGTCGAATTTATCATCCAATAGATTTGTACTAAAGTAAATTAATTACACTACCGCGGGAGTTCGGAACAGCTCACCGTAGGGGCACTAGAATTGCCGCTGACATTTCAGCGGTATTTTTTTTATTGCTTTCAAAATAGTGGTTTGACCGAGTCCCCATCGTCTTGAGGGATTGGAAGAAGCTCTTTCAACTCCCTGAAGGGAATGCAACGCGATACTCTAAAGCGTACTATAGGGTCAAGACCGGAGTCCCCTAAAAGGGGATTAAAATTCGAACCGCGAAGCGTCCCTTTGGGATCTCCGTGGGGGTTATAATCCAAATCTAATTTGGGCTTTAGTCCAAATTAGATTTGGGCACAAGTGCTAAAGAACCGTTCTACAATTGAAGTAGAGCAATTTTTGTCTTCAATACGCTTTGAATCCAAGGGGTAATTGGAAGAACTAGGATTCGAAATTGACCTTAACTCGATTAAATTGAGGAATTAATTGTCCTAAACTTATTGGGTAACAGATCAAAAAACAGGGTATATATAACTGGTTTGTTTTTACTCCAACTCTACCTGGTCCCAGAACTCCTTGAATTTTTCAACTCTTTTGACATCTTCCTGGT
>Ga0209986_10003075_pt1 | contig 14803 bp, 18 predicted proteins | sample BlataG_FD_183168 | JGI IMG/M metagenome (GOLD analysis project Ga0209986, IMG submission 183168) | Deep subsurface microbial communities from Black Sea to uncover new lineages of life (NeLLi) - Black_00105 metaG (SPAdes) (version 2) | ecosystem: Environmental > Aquatic > Marine > Oceanic >...
GTTTTAAGTGAAGGGGAAACCCCCCGAAGCGCAGTTTCCCCTTAACCCCTTCCCCCACCCACAGTGAATAGCCTTGCACACAAGTGAAACCCACACACAATATCACAGCGGATGCATTGAACGTTGATAAGAAAGTAAGAGCGAAGAATTTATTTGACTGGCGTGCATGCATGCTGTTACGCAATGAAATCGAATTTGATTAGATTTCTCACCTTTGCCGCGATCATGTCTTCTTGGACATACATGTCTATTTTTGCTAGGGGCTTGGGAATATCAGATCCGGAGATCGGTTTCATTGTAGCTGCCTACTCTTTGGCTTTGTTCTTGTCTTCTTTTATTTTTGGTCGTGCGTCAGACAGGTATGGTAGGAAACTCTTTTTGGTAGTTGGCTTAGTGTTATCCAGTTTCACATTCTTCTTGCAGATATTCGCTCGCGATTTCTTGGGTTTATTGCTGACTCGCGTTTTAGCCGGTTTTTGTGTAGGCATATTCCCTGCTTCGTTGATTGCACACGTTCATGAGAACAAGAAGGATCTGTCTAAGTTTTCATCTTTCGGGTCGATGGGTTGGACTTTAGGATTGCTGATGGCAGGTTTGATAGCTTTCTATTTATCCATTGAAAGCGTTTTCGCTTTCAGTTCCTTGCTATTCATCCCTGCATTCCTTGTAGCTTCGAAAATGAGGTTTGGTGAGCACCATTCCGTAAATGTGCCTGTGTTGCCTATCAAAATTATAAAGAAGAATCTTCCATTATATCTGTCCGTTCTTATTCGTCACAGTGGGGCGAATATGATATGGACTTTCTGGCCCCTTTTTTTGCAAACACTCGGTGCTGACCTGTTCTGGGTTGCTGTCATTCAGGCTATTAACAGTGCAACGCAGTTTGTCTTTATGTATACGCTAAGCCCAAGAATCGGATATACCTCTTCGGTTGCTGGAGGTTTGATAATGGCAGGTGTCACTTTCTTCTCTTTTACCCTTGCGGCGAATTTCTGGCAAATATTGCCAGCGCAGGTTCTTCTGGGTGTTTCTTGGTCGCTCCTGTATGTAGGTGGATTAAGGTATCTGATGGACCGAAATGTAGAGAAAGCAACAGTCAGCGGTTTGTTCGATTCTGCTTTAAGCCTGTCATCTATAATAGGGCCTCTCATCGGAGCTTTTGTAATATCATTCGGGGGTTACACCACAACAATGTATCTTGCTTCAGTACTAGCCTTCATGGGCTTTCTTTTATTCAGGTTCTTGAAGTGAGAATAGCCACTTTATATCTATCTTGGATCTCAACATTTACATGTACGAGTTCTACAATTTTACAGATGCACGCATGCAATTTTGACCAAGTTAGAAATTATAGAGCAGAAAACTCCATGCTTGTCCGCGCATTTGTTGTTCCTCTACTTTTCACTCTTTGCCATGACTTCGATGTAAGAGAAACCTTCTTTGACTTTCCTTTCCATCTCCTCAGTCCACTTTTTTGTTCCTATTTCTCTGATTCTGCGAAGCATATCTAAATGTCCTTGGTAACCTTGAATCTGCAGTTCAAGTTTGTCACAAGGCATCTTGTCACACTCTGCACATGTGGAAAATCCACTTTCCTTACAACAATCTCTAATCACGCAAACTGGTGGTCCACCTCCTGCTAGGCAGCCAGGGCATTCTCCAAACATTTTCATCAGAGATTGCAGAACTCCTTCGAACTGCGGGTAGTACTCAAGATTTGGGTCCCATTCTTTGGCTTCCTTCGCTATTTCCCGAAATTGATAGGCATTTAATACTTCGAGTAGTTGTAGGGCTCTGTTCTTGATCATGCGCTGATAAATCGCACATGCACCACAATAAAGACCGCAATATCCAACTAAAGATGGCTTATCACTCATGAGTGGCACCGTCTCAAATGGAAGATTAGATGGTTGATGCTTCAAATAGGTTTTTCTCTTTTTCAAAGAGCAAACGAGCATACACTTTTGCAAGATGGTAATCGATACGCCGCAGTCGATTTTGAATAACTGTACCCAGAGGTAATTGTTGTTTTCGTATGTTACCTGCATGCATGATGCATATTCTTAGGTTTGCTTTTTCATATATTCTTCCTAGTCTTTCCAACACATGCATGCACACGAGCTTTCCTGCCTAGATCAGGTAATTCAACAACTGAATTTATTATGTTCTTAACTCCCAGCCTTTCTAGGTCTTCTCTTCTTAAGGAACCCGTTAAAACAGCAAAGTATTCGACTTTCGCATCTCTTGCACACTCGTAGTCAGATATCGCATCTCCTACGTAGATTGTCTCTTCTGGTTTCACGTCGAGTTGATTAATCACAAAAAGTAGCGGCTCAGGGTCTGGTTTGTGTTTCTTAGTCGTCTCGAAAGAAACAATGGCTTCAAACCAATTTATGTTGAATCCTGCTTCTTGCAGGTGTTTCTTAATGAAGAATAATATCTTCCCTGAGAGGACTCCAACTCTGAACCCAGACTCTCTAATCTCCCTCACTGCATCTACAGCCCCTTCTATCGCAGGAATAACCAGATTTTCATCCATGAACAGTCTTCTGTACTCTTTCATGTAGAGTTCGACATTAGACTTCGGCCATAGAGTTTTTGCGATTTCGAACAATGGTCTGCCCATTAAGCCGACAACTTCGTGTGGCGATGGAATTCGCAGTTCTAGTTTTTCTGCTGTTTTCCTGTACGCTTCTACAATTATTTTGTTGCTGTCAATTAAGACGCCATCGACATCAAAAACTATCGCCCTTATCATAACTATCCTTTCCATACCTTTCTAGCATGCGCACGATATTACTGTTGCCAGTAATGTTAGTATTCTACTATTTTCGGCAACCTCTTGGCCTTTTTGACTGAGAATTCTGCTTCTTTTGGTAGTGGAGCTATTCCGTCGAATCCAGTCTTTTCAACGAACTCGATTAACATCTCTCTTAGTTCTTTTGAATTCCATTCTGCCATTTTCTCGATGGTGTCAACTCCAGCATCAAAATACAATCGTGCACGGATACCTTTGATACCCGGGATTCTTGCCAAGTCTGAGAGCTTCACATATTCAAGAATAGCTTCAAGGGGTATTCCTGTTTTCTCTGATAAATTCTGCCTACCAGCCCGAGTTTTTCCAGAGTCTAGCATCTGTTTAACATTTCTTATGCCTATAGAAGCCAATTTATCCACATATTCAGGGCTTACTCCACTGAATTTCTTCAAGTCAAAAGGTTTTCTCTTAATCCTCTGCACACGCAGTTCATTGGCTAGCTTGCGCATCGCTTCATCTGAGGTGTACTCATAATAGTAGCTTAAAGCCCATAGGTGTGTCTTTGCCGAGGTTTTGGGTTCCTTTTCTATCCACTCCACAAAGTCTTCCAGATCTTCTGGACTTGCCTCACCAAGCTTTGTCCTACCTTTGCGATTTCTAATATACGTCTCGAATTCCCTTACATAAACTATACAACGTTTTATGGCACTTTGCGATCGTCCACCTTTTCTCAAGAATACTCTGAATCCTTCTTCATTCATGTTTCACACCCTACTTTGAATGCATGCATCAAGTTACTATGCTGTTTTCAGCTGTCATGTTTCTCTTTCATTTTCTTTAAACGCTGAAGGGCCTGATTATAATCGTCATTTTGTTTAGCCCATTCGGATAGTCGTTCACATGGGAAACTGACGCACTCGTAGCAGAATTCATGCCCTTTATCGTCGACACAGCACTTAAGAATCCAGCAGTCTGACGACCAATGCAATGAACGATCACCTCGACAACCCATGCAATACATGCGGCGCTCAATTACTTCATTTATCCCTTCATCCTCCTTTAGCCACCCTTCCTTCTTGAACCAAGCAACAAGGCGTTGTGCCGCATCAGGTTCGCTTGGTGCTCTGCGTATTTCACAAGAACCGCAATCCAAACCGCAAACAGCTATCATCTCTCGCTTCTTCGATTTCAACACCATCAACCTCAGATTGAATCTTCAAACTCTAACCCAGTGCGGTAATATAATAGTTGCATGCATGGTTGGTCTCAGGAGAAAAAGGCGAAACACTTATATGGATCTCGCTTCCCACTCATGTTACCTGCATGGTCCTTCTATGACTCATGTAAGGGTTTTGAAGAGAGTGTATGATATATGGTAAGAAAACTAGTTGATGTCAAAACTAGGATCCCTGAAGGAGTGGTGCGATTCATCAATCAATTGGTTGAAAGAGGTTACTATTCTAGTGTCGCGGACTTTGCTCGACAATCTATTCTAGACAAACTCATAAATGACTTTGAACTCGGCATCTCTGAGTTGGAACCTGATCTTGTTGAATTGAAGGGTGAGGAAAAACAGAATGAGCAAGAATGAGGTGTTGTTTTGACTTCAAAAGTTGCTGTGGTTAGGTCTGATCAAAATGAAAACGAGGCCTTTAGGCAAGCTCTGCGTGCGTGCATGCATAGCACGGGGTTCGCACATTAGAGTGCTAAAGGGTTGTGGCTGAGATTTCAAAAAAGCGAACCGGTTTAGGTTCTGAACATCCCCTTTGCGACAAAATTCAGCTCATAATGATAATCTTATTTCTCGCAGTATGGGGAATAGACTCTTTAAGCCTCTTTGTCTTTGGCTACTCAACAGTCTTAGCTGGATTAACGCTTCTTCCTTTACGCTTGTTGCCAGCAATTGCATCAATAGGTTTTAGCTTGTATCTCATAGCAAAGTCACACAAAGCAGTTTTCGGTAAAGCACATGACCAACCTAGACTCATTGACTCAGGTGTTTATTCATGGGTTCGACATCCCATGTATCTGGGAATCCTCATGTCCTGTCTAGGGTTCTTCTTCGCCAGCCCCTCACTTCTTTCTCTAGGAGTTTGGCTTGTATTTTTCGTCCTATACGATAAGATGGCAACGTATGAGGAAAAAGACCTAATTCGAATACTTGGTGAAGATTACATTGCCTATCAAAAACGAGTGCCGAAATGGTTTCCCAAACTACTACATAGAAGCTGACCAACTACCGTATTTCTTGATCTAAGTTTGCAGTAGCCAATTGAGTAAATATCTAATCGAAAGTGGCACTCCGAATATTGTGTTATGCACTATCATGTTTTGAGGTTCTTATTTCGTCTAGGATTTCTTTTGCTGGTTTAAATTCGTTGAAGAGCTTTGACAGTTTTTCGCATGCATACTCATCGCAGTGGGCACAATTCTCAACGTTCCTTTCTCTCGCACACTTTCTTATTTCACAAACGTTGCAGTAGCTGAAGACTCTCGGTCCTTCAGATAGACAACCATCACAGTTGATGTCTTCCATTTTGAATTCTTTGCCATACTGTTTAGTCCATAGCTTTGCGACTCTTCTTCTTTCAGCATCATCGTTCGTCTTGGTTGCTTTGAAAGTTGGACAATCAGAACATATTATTCCACAACAGGCAACAATTCTCTCCATCTTCAATCCTCCATTCTAGTTAATTCTCACATGCAATGTATTTCACGTTTTGCATGCATACACATCAACTTATTTAGTAACTGTGATGATCCTTCCTTGATTCAAATGTTCAAAGAAGTAAAAGCAGCTTATGAACGAATAAAAGAAATCGTTAATTCCACTCCCGTAATGACCTCTTCAACCCTCAATGAGATAACTAACAGTGAATGTTTCTTAAAATGCGAGAATTTTCAGAAAACTGGATCCTTCAAATTCAGAGGGGCCTTTAACACCTTGTCACAATTATCTTTGGAACAGAAGAAGAAAGGGGTAATAACACATTCCTCTGGAAACCATGCACAAGCACTTGCCTTAGCTGCTAAACTTCTTGGAATTAAAGTAGTAATTGTTATGCCTAAAAACGCTCCTTCGGTGAAGGTAGCTGCAACAAGAGGTTACGGTGCGGAAATAGTTGTTTGTGGTACTCAGCCAACTGATAGAGAGAAAACTGTTATACCTCTCATCAAAAGGTACGGTTATACTCTCATACATCCCTACAATGATCTTGAGATTATCTCCGGCGCTGGAACCGCTGCTTATGAATTAATCAAAGAAGTAGATGAACTCGATTATATTTTCAGTCCAGTGGGGGGTGGTGGACTACTAAGCGGAACAGCAATTGCAACCAAAGGTTTGCTTCCATCAGCCAAAGTCGTTGGCGTTGAACCGGAAAACGCAGATGACGCCTATCAATCATTCAAAGCAGGAAAAATTATCCCGGTTGAAAACCCAAATACAATAGCAGACGGTTTAAGAACTTCTCTTGGAAGTAACACTTTTAGAATAATAACAGAGAAAGTAGATCAGATAATAACTGTTTCAGAAGAAGAAATCGTAGACGCAATGCAGTTCATCTGGGAAAGAATGAAAATAGTGGTTGAGCCTTCAGGAGCGGTTTCACTGACAGGAGTATTGTCAAAACAAGTAGATTTAGGGTCTAGAAAAGTAGGAATAATAATCAGTGGAGGAAACATTGACTTGACTGATTTCTTTACTAAAATTCGACAAAGAATAGAGTCCTCCAAGTAAGGGCGCGCGCTCGAGTTCAGTCGCGGTCTAGACTAAAATATGTCTTAGTAGTTTCTGAAGCTAGTATGCTTCGGAACAATTTGTCTTCGATATTTCCTCCACTTGTCACAGCAACAATTTCTGCATGCTGCATGCATGCATTTCCAATGAATAGGTCTTTGTTTTCTATTATCAGAGCGACGGAAACGGCTCCTGCTCCCTCAGCAATCTGTTTTTCCTTATCCCAGAGCAAAATGTATGCGTGCACTGAATTCAATTATAGACTTTCGTACTTACGCAAATATTAGCAGTCTTGAAGGTTATGTACACCGAGGTTAAGTGAATTAATAGTAAAACTTTTCAACAGACGCATCTCATGAAGTAAATCAACCAAGACTGGGATTTGAGCGTATGATCTACGAGAAGATAACTAGCCGAAGAACGATTAGAAAGTATACGTCGAAGGATATCTCGAAAGAAATCTTATTAAAATGCGTGGACGCTGCAAGGCTTTCTCCTTCTGGAGCTAACCGTCAACCATTAAAGTATGTCATCGTTAACGATCAAGAGCTATTGAAAGTAGTGTTCAGCACGTTGAGTTGGGCTGGATACTTGCCAGAATATCAACCTAGCGAAGAAGAGATGCCGAGGGCATATATTGTTATGCTCTTGGACAAAAACATTCGTCAAAACTACGGTCACGATGCAGGGATAGCTGCAATGAGCATTTCTATGGTTGCCTATGATGAGGGTTTAGGCTCGTGCATTCTCGGAGCTGTTGATAGAGAAAAACTGAGGGATATCTTGAATGTGCCGGATGGTCTCGACATAGTTCTTGTAGTTGCTCTTGGATATCCAGACGAAAATCCAATAGCTGATGAGGTCAGAGATGGAGACATAAAATACTGGCTTGACGAAAACGGAGTACTACACGTGCCAAAGAGAGATCTCAAAAACATAGTTAAATGGAATGTGTATCACACATCTTAAGTCAACCTCTTTTTCAACCATTCTCTGAACTCTAACCAATCTACGCTTTGATCTAAAATCAGCGCTTGACGTGCAGAAGACCGCATGCATGCAGTACGCGCACCATTTTAACATTTAAGGTTTGTGTCACTCAGGCGCGATCAAATCTGAAATATGTGCACTAGAAAACAGAAACTTTGAACGCTACCAGATTTCAGGAAATAGTCTATATCTGACCCGTTTGGCGTATTCTGAGTATCCGTCTAATTCTTTATGAAGCGTTTTGTCTTCCAGCGAAGTGCGGATTATCATCAAAAGCGAATAGATTCCTGAGGGAATTAACGTGAAAACAGACCCAATTATTAGAGGAATCGAAAGAGTAAACAGAATTCCTGCCAGATAGCCTGGATGTCTTACTCTCTTGTAGGGTCCACTTGTTATCACCTTGTGGTCTCTATCTTTTTGAATTCGAACTGTTGGTTCAAAATGCGGGTTCACTACCATAGCCCAATTAAGAAGAATGGTTGAAACAATGAACAACACAAAACCCACTACTGCAAACGGAACATCGAGGCCTGGCGATTGAAACCTACCTATATCCAATCCGGCTATGACAGGCACAACAATCAGCACTATGAGATTGCTCACTCGCATCAATATTTCATCCCATAATTTTGAACCTTTTCTTTTTCTCTTAAGCCTTTGAACAAGAAGTTCTGGGTTAAGTTTGTACTGAACTACTGTGCTTGCAGAACAGTAGACAAAGGAGGCACCAAAGAATATCCATGGTCGAGGCGCATCAATATGACCAGCAGAAATGAAAAAGATAATCATTTGTATAACAAGCATTACATAGGCTAGTAAAAGCTGCTTGATTCCAGCTACTCTGAACTCTTTATTTCTTCTTGGCATTAGTCCGAGTGTATTTTGGCATAGACTTAAGTTTTTCTAGACTTGCGCGTAAGCCTTTCTTAACTGAGCCTTGTCGATGATGCATGCATACAATTTTATATGGGAAAAAATCGCATGCATGGTTGTAAAACAGAGGTACTTCAATGATGAATGAAAATAGGTTGACCCGCGACATCATAATTCAAACCCTTGTGAATGCCTTAGAACCACTTGATTATGCCCATGCCTTTTGGGAGGGAGGCGCTGCAGCCTTAAACCGAATCGATGAGTGGTCCGATATCGATCTTTATCTGGTCGTGGACGACAAGAAAGTCGATGAGACGTTTCTTGCTGTTGAGAAAGCCTTGAAATTGTTGTCCCCTATCAAACAGAAGTACGATGTGGCACATCCTCCAGAGTCAGGACTTTTTCAAGCCTTCTATAAACTGGAAGACACAAGCGAATACCTTGTTATTGATCTCGCTGTCCTAGCACTCAGCAGTCCAGACAAGTTTCTTGAACCAGAGATTCATGGTAACGCTGTATTTTACTTCAATAAATCCGATAAGGTCAAGGCTCCTCCATTGGATAAGAAAACGATGATCGGGAAATTACTGAAAAGGTTGAAGAGATTAAGAGCGAGGTTCGATATGTTCAACAGTTTCGTACAGAAGGAGATTAACAGAGGCAATTATCTCGAAGCAATGGATTTCTATCGTGTTCTTACGTTGGCTTCGTTGGTCGAAGCCTTGCGGATGAAGTATAGCCCTCTCCATCACGACTTTAGGATACGCTACATACACTATGAAATTCCTTCGGAAGAAATCAAAAAACTCAAGCGTCTTTTCTTCGTCAAGGATGAGAAGGATCTACAGGAAAAATATCATGAGGGAACTAATTGGTTCCACAGGATTATATCAGAGATTAATCAAAAGGAGATAGAAAGGATAATTCGAAAATCGTAAGGCGCTTGCGCACGCATACTCTAAAGCTCGCTATCGTCTTCTCAAAACTTAACATTTTTCAAATGCTTGTTCCACACAACCGAGGCGAGGCAACCAGCTACAGCGCCGCTAATCGTTCCCATAACCAGTATAATGGCTTCCATCGAAGGGTTGCGTGGTATCAAATCAAACAAATGAACAGTTACGTAATAGCTTAAAACTCCAACTAACATGGTGCTCAGAGTCATCGCAGCCACTAATCTACCTACCTCTACTTTGCCCCCAATAATGTCGACCTTAAACAGGTATATGAAGCTGTCAACAAACAAGCCAAATAGAAGTGCAAATAAGACGGTGAATGGAGCAAGAGCTAGGTTCCACAAAGCTGATAGAAGTCCCCCAATTAATGCTACATGGGTGGCACCCGCTTTTCCTAAGAGCAATGAACTTACAGCAAGTAGAAGAGCTTGAACAACGATAATCATCTTATTCATGGGAGATGGCACAAAAGTCTTAGTTACAAATATCACAGCACCGAAAACGGTAGCAATTGCTATTCTTCTTGTAAACTGGCTCAACCTCGCACCACAAGCTTGTCTCAAAGCCAGCACATAAATGGGTATCGCGCATGCATGCATTTGAGATTTGGGCGTCAAATGATGTTAAGCATGCATGTATGTTCATTCAATATTCTGTTACTCCGGTGAATCGTAGTTTTTCAAGTTTCATGCCTGGTGCCGTCACTATTCCTAATTGTATTGACTCCAATTCCTTTCCTAGCATTGATATTCGCTTGAGTGCTGAGAGCATGCTATCTGTGTAGCGCATATTCCTAATCGGTTTAGTGAGTTCACCATTGTCGATTAGGAAAGTCCCGTCTCTAGTAAGTCCTGTTAGAATAGCCTTTGTAGGGTCAACCGGATTGGTATAGTGAAATCTCGTCACGAATATTCCATGTTTGGTTTCCTCAATCATTTCATCAATTGAAGCTGTTCCAGGATAAACTAGAATATTTATTGGAAGTGGCATAGGTGTCATCATCTTGATTAAACCAGTTGGCAACGCATGCCCCGTGCTTCGTCGATTTTCTCGGCTTGCTGTTAAGGTGTTGTGGCAGATGCTTTCTTCTGAGACAACACCCTTATCGATTAACGGAACTAGTTTTTTGGGAATTCCCTCTCCGTCGATAGGGAGTTTAAACACAGTTCTACGATCGCTTGCGTCATCTTTGGTACTTAATCTATCGTCAAAAACCTGCTTGTTTAATTGATACTTCACAAAGGATTCTCCCCGTTGATAAGAAGTAGCTGAGAAACCTATAAAGGATAGAAAAAAGAAGAGCGAACTTACAGCTAAAGGGGAGAGAACTACCTCATACTCTCCAGGAGAGATTTTGATTGGATTCATGCTGTTCACTGATTTCTCTGAGGCTTGAGTGGCAAGTCTAACTGGGTCAATGTGTTTTACGTATCTCGAATTTTGCTCCGCATATCCAAATCCTTCAGATTCTGTCTTCTCAGAAATCACTGTGATGTTCATCGAAGCCAGAGACATTTTCGCCCATGCTGAGACACCTAGAGAGTTGGTGACCGCAAACAAATAGGAGCCTGAAAGAAGAGAGCCTGCAACTGCCTTGACAAGGGGCGATTTTGAATGCGCCAGGTCGATGGCTTCTTTAACTTTTTCAGCTCGGTACTCGGGACTGCAGTTAGCGGTGTCTTCGTCAAATGCATCCTTTAAAGGCTCCCATTTTTCCGGCTGTGGAAGGCTCTTGAAATCCTCGTTTTCAGGGGTGACTTTAGCGATTTTGATCGCTTGTCTAACTGTATCTTCAATCTGTTGGGCTTCTAAAACGTCAGTCCGCATGAATCCTATCTTCTTTCCAATAACAACTTTGACGGTCACTCCTCCGCTTTTGGAGGCTACATTTTGGTGAATCTGCGAGTTGGCGAAGCGCGTGCGAGCTGAATCAAAGAGAAAGGCTGTTGCTTCGGCTTGATCAACGTTTTCTTTTAACGCTAATCTTAAAGTTCTTTCAGAAATCTCCAGCACTTGCTCAAAAGACATTTTTATCATCTCTTATTGAATTACTCCAATCCTTATGTTTTTGAATCGTGCTGTGCTGCAGCCATGACCTACATACATAACTTGCCCCGGAACGCCTTTGCCACAGTTTGGTGTACCCCACATCATCCAGTCGTCCTTGCTTATGGCGTCACATGATCGCCAGAACTGAGGCGCTATGCCTGTGTAAGTTGGGTTCTTAACCATTTTTTCCCTTCTGCCATTTCTTATTTCCCAACCGATTTCTGTTCCGAACTGGAAGTTTAGACGTTTGTCGTCGATACTCCATGATTTGGTTGTTTGCATGAGAACTCCATGCTTTGTGTCTTCGACGATTTCGTCAGCTTTCCAGTCGTTTGGCAGCAAGTTAATGTTTGTCATGCGAATTAAGGGAATAGCCAATGGAGAATCTGCCCGCATGCCGCCGCTGCTTTCGTTTGAACCTAATTCGGCTGCTGTTTCACGTGAGGTTTGATATCCCGTGAATAAGCCTTCTTTGATTAGGAAGACTTGTCTGGCTGGTGTTCCTTCGTCGTCGTAACCAAACGTTCCTAGTCCGCCTGAAATTGTTGCGTCGGCAACTATGTTTACGTTTTTAGAGCCATATACGAATTTACCGAGTTTGTCTGGTGTTAGGAAGCTCGTGCCCGCATAGTCGGCTTCCATGCCTAATGCTCTGTCTAGTTCAGTTGGATGTCCGCAGCTTTCGTGAATCTGAAGTTCCAACTGCGCCCCAGTGATTATTAGGTCAAGGTTTCCTGAAGGACAAATTTCTGCATCCAACAATTTAACAGCCTGCAACCCTGTCTCTTTCGCGTTTTCGACAAGTGCCAAGGATTCAAAGAATTCGTATCCACTGGTGTTGAAGTTCCCCCTGAACGAACATGGATAAGACCTACGCTGAACCTCGCCATTTCTCACAGCGACACATAAAATTCCGCCGCCACACCAAGTTATTTCCTGAGTGATTTCTGTTCCTTCGCTGTCCATGAAAATTTTTTTTTCACGGAACGCTCTAAAGAACGCAGATGAAGACTTTATTAGAGGAGACTGCTCTGCAACGGTTCGCTCTGCGTTGAGAAGAATGTTCATCTTCTCTTCCACTGGCACTTCAAAAGGGTCTTTCTTCATTGGTGTCGAATACTTGCCTTTAGGTGATTTTTGGGTTGTTAATTTGACGTTTTTCTTTTTGAGTTTAGAGCTTGCATGGGCTATACTCACGGCTTTTTGTGCAGTTTCCATGATTCCTTTATTTGATAGGTCTATGGTGCCGGCGAAGCCCCATGCGCCATTAGCGATCGCTCGCATTCCTATCCCTTTCGAACGCAACAAAGTAACTTCTTCTGGAACCCCTTTCCATACGGCTAAATTTTCATCAAGAATCTCGCCAACTCGAAAATCAACATAGTAAGCCCCGAGTTTAAGAGCTTCATTAATAGCCTTTTCACCTAAATCGAAGGACAAGATGTGCATCTCTCGCCTTTAGAACATATTCTCTATAAGAAGCTGATATTTAAGCCCTCTATTTGCACGCACAATACGCCAGAACAGAAGACATTCTAAACATCATGAAGATGCTTAGCCATAGAAACATGCATGCAGAGAAGGATGGAACGTAGTCGCTATTGACGATGCGTGTATTTTGTAATTGTGCTTGTTTGTGACTTTTTTGTAAAGTTAACAGCAAAAACTCCTGAAAAGATGATAACAGACGCAAGCTTGAAGATTATTTGGATGTTAAAGATTGTGGAGAGGGCTCCCGCGACTACTGCTCCGAGGGCTGCACCAACATTGAACATAGTGGATAGATAGGCAGTAGCCACGTTGCCCGCTTCTGATGGTGCGCATTCTCCAAGCATGGACCATTCTGTTACTGCTCTCATTCCGTGGGCTACTCCGTATACGACCATGGAGACGACTAGAAGGTAAACATTGCCTGTTTCTGAGATTGTTAGGAATGCTATTGTTAGAAGTGTGAAGGCTAAGATAATGGGCCATTTGCATCCAACTCTGTCAGCCAATTTTCCAGATGGGATGCGAGATAGCATGTTAGTGATTCCTTTGATTCCGAAGAAGAGGGCGATGAGGGATGAGGTTAGAAAGAGGTTTTTTTCGGCATGTACTGCGAAGAGAGTGATGAAGAAAGCATTTGCGAAGGAGAAGGTGAGCCGAAGATAGCTTAGAACTAGCATGTTTCGGGAAGAAAAGATAGCCTTTAGTGATCCTAGAAGACTTGTTTCTTCATGAGTGGATACGTAGGAACTCTCGCGACGGACTAGTAGGAGAGGCACTAACCCTATTAGAGGAATGACTGGAAGCTAATTGAAACAATTGTGAGTAGTTCACGTAGTTCACAAGGAAAAGGTGCACAAGAAGGGGCCGAAAGTGGCGGCTACTCCGATAGATGTTAGAAATGTTCCCATGGTGGTTCCTCGTTTGTTTGGTGGTGCTAGATCTTGCGTTATTGTAAGGGCTGTGGGAGCGAAGGCTGCCAGGATGAGGGCGTGAAAGATTCGTATGGGGTAGAACCATGTGTGGTTTGGGGCGATTGAGTAGAGTAGTAGGCTGATTGTTTGGCCTATGGCGACTACTGGGATGATTGGCCATCTTCCTATGCGCTCGGCTAGCATGCCTAACGGGATTTTAGCTGCTATGGCTACGAATGATAGGAGACTAATTATTATTCCCAGTTCGAAGGTTGTCGCGCCTTTTTGTATGATGTATAGTGACAGGATGGGCTGTGTTGTTTGGGTGGCGAGAAAGAGAGTTATGGATGTTGCTGTTAGGACGTAGAATTCCTTTGGGAGTTTGGCTGTGGTGGTGAATGCCTTCATCCCCTTCTGATCGTCGATTGTTATCGTGCATGCATGATTACTGCAGGGGGCTTTAGCGATCTACCTTTTACTTTCTTTTGATTGAACTTGATGATATGATCTGAATAGACGATACCGAGACAGTCGTGGCCAACCAGTCTTGGCATATCTTAGTTTATCTGGATTTTTCCTCAGCCAATTCATCATGTGGAAGAAGCTCTTTGCTCTCTTCTTGTCTCTCTCCTTCAGTGGGCTGTAGCCTAGGTTTCTTATTTCGTCAAGGTATGCAGTTTCCGTGAGATGTTGTGGTTCTCCTGTAACTTTTACTCTGAAAATTCGGTTATTGCCATACTTCCTTGTCAAATCCTTGACAGCTTCGTCGAAGATGTAACCTCTGCAGATGTATATCTGCTCATCTGGCTTCAGTTTGAGTTTGCCCAATAGTTTGAAAACAACTTTTGAAGCTTGTTTCAGATACTCTTTTCGATTGAATCGTGGAGGTCTAAAATACTTCACATCTAAGATTTCATATCTAAATTCTTGAGTCCTACTACGAAAAGCCCCTATGACCACACCGAAAAGGAGGTCTCCGACACCAGCATCATCGATGATTATTGTCATTTAGTATTGCCTCTGCACGAGCGGT
>Ga0209986_10003076_pt1 | contig 14803 bp, 13 predicted proteins | sample BlataG_FD_183168 | JGI IMG/M metagenome (GOLD analysis project Ga0209986, IMG submission 183168) | Deep subsurface microbial communities from Black Sea to uncover new lineages of life (NeLLi) - Black_00105 metaG (SPAdes) (version 2) | ecosystem: Environmental > Aquatic > Marine > Oceanic >...
AAAATCAAAAGAGGTAAGAATAACCAGCCGTGAGGAGGCTTATTATTATAAGATGATGCAGTAATTCAGAGCTTATTTCACATCCCTTCGTTTTTCAGCCACATCGCTTTTTATCACGAGTGAAAGCGGTTAAAGCTTCTTTATCTCAGAACACACCATCGCTACTTTATACGTCACCTTGAATACACCGTATCGCTTTCGGAAATCATTTCCAGGATTTGAGTCGCCACAGGCGGACATCCCGCTACAAAAACACCCTGCTTTTTATGTTGTGCAGTGCAGTTACCGATGCAGAGCGTACCGCGTGGGACAGACTGATGACCCTTCCCGATTGCAATGGTGACATTCTCCTGTCCGGGGAAGGAGTCGAACACCTGCTCCCTATACCGCTTCAAGAACATCAAAACTGTGGACTGGCAGGCACTGCATGACTGTTCATCAAGAATGGTGATACCCGGGAATTGTATAGATAAGTTTTTGGGAGGGGGCTCAAAAGGAGAGATAAAATCGTGCCACATATCAGGATTCACCTGTATCCTCGAGATATCAATCACGCCGTATCCTCGTTCCGCGCAAATACGCAGGTGTGGCACCTCTTCTGCATTCAGCCCCATGAGCGAGCAGGCAACGGCATCCACTGCGAAGGGATCAATCCCTGCCACAACAAGATCGAGTTTCTTAGCCTGCCCGGCGCTTGGACCTAACCCTTCCATTCCCGTAGTGCCATCAATAATTGATAGATGCGGACGAAGAACTGAGGACATATCAGCAATGGCGATATTAAGAGTTTTGTCGTCCATATCCTCAATTTGAGGTAGCATGTGAAGATCAACCTTTGTGCGGCGCCACAGACAACCTTTCATATTTTTCACCGCCAGCGTGACAACGGTGTGCATGTGCGTTTTCATTACCGGGATTGAAACGACAACGTCGTACTCGACCACTTCCGGGCACACCTCAAGCGATTGTATTGCAACGCCGTCTTCGACAATCATACGAACGGGCTGCCGGGCGTCCATATCAATCAACGGACAGTTGCGCTCACGGGCCACAGACGCAATACCAGTTGCTTCGAATGCCTCCATTGTTTTGACTCCTGTTATTGGACTCTCACCAACAGCGACGCTTGCTTCTGCCTCGAGAAATACATCAATTGCTGCAGCCACAACCTGGGGGTTGGTTGTAATCCCCGATTCGGCAGTAGCAATTCGCCCTGCATTGGGCTTTAAAAGAACACGCTTACCTTTGACCGCGGCGAGGTTGATTTGTGAGAGAACCTCCCTCGTGTTATTATATGCACCTTCTCCCGCGGCGATGTGGACATGAGGATTTGACCTGTCATCGCTAAAAGGAGTTGGCTGCAGTGAGGTCATATTCATCTGATCAGCACCCCCCGTCGTCTTCAGCGTCTGCCAGCATTTCAAATACAGGACGAGCTATGGCGTACGAACCAAGCACCCGTATGGTGTTCTCTTTTTCGATCTCAGACAGCGCTTCCATGATATGGTGTTCTTCAGAATGTCCTTCCACATCTATGAAGAAATGGTACCGCCCGAGCATTTCCTTTGTTGGACGAGACATGATATTTTCCATGTTATCAAGAAAACTCTCACACTGACCCTGTGAGACAAATTGGGCATACACTTTTTCTACCTGATCACGGGAACTGCAGTTGGCGGCAAGAGTGAACTGTATAGGTAGCAGCAACTCATGTACAATGGAAAGGTCGCTATGGACCAGAAGGTCAAGTACAATGCTCACATACCCCTCTGCCATGTTCTCTATGGGTAGAACAGCACAGGAACATTTCTCGCCAACCGCGGCAAATGCTTTGCCGATTGTTGGATATAGCACTACACTAAACTCTCCGCCATTCTCCTTGCCATACTTCCTGGCAGCCAGCTCAGAGAATGTGTTTGCCGGTCCAAGGGTCGCGATTGTTGTCATATCAAATCCTCCATACCAGGGTATCCGACGAAGCACACACAGGCAATACTGTGCTGCCAGGCAGAGATACACCGTTCATCTTCTTCCCTTACCCTGCCCGTTCAGGCAGAGCCGAATGATGAGAATTATATTAGCGGATTATAAGTCACTATACCCCATACTTAAATATGAAGCCTGCCTGAAATTATTATGCATAAAGGGATATAAAAAACTTTTCTATTTTTTGGGGCTGTCAACTTGTTGGGTGTTGGATACACCTGCACAATTTCACTGGCCTGTATCTCATCCCCCTGGTTTCTTCACGGTTTTTACCAGCCAGACTGGATGCAAGGTTCAGTTTCGGGAATCTTCTACCAGACGAAATTATATGGAGAAGAAAAGAAGAGACTGATATCTCTCGTGGGACGGACAAATTATCACGGATTGTTTCTTCGAGAATACCTGATGCGGAATTTGAACAAATATCAAAATCAAAAGAGGTAAGAATAACCAGCCGTGAGGAGGCTTATTATTATAAGATGATGGTGGAGAGAAGAGAAGATAGTATGTTCAGGTGAAAGTTTTAAAAAATTTTAAGAAAGAATAAAATAGAAATAAAATAAATGATGTGAAGTGATGAAAAATGCGCCTGAAAGACTTACACTTAAAGAATGCCTATGATTCTGATTTTGATGATATACTCAATGATTTTTATATTCCAGCATTATCGAATTCTATTAAATATAAAAGATTAGCTGGCTTTTTTACTTCAAGTAGCCTTGCTGTGGCTGCAAAGGGGCTTTCTAAATTCATATCTACTGGCGGGCATATGAAATTAATTTGTGGTGCTAAACTGCGAAAAGCAGATGTTAAAGCAATTAAAGAAGGATATGAAAAGCCTGCGAGAGTAATAGAGAGGATGATGATGGAAAATTTAGAAAAGTTAGAAGATAAATTTATCCGAGACCATGTAAGAGCTTTAGGGTGGATGGTAGCGAATAACAAATTGGAAATAAATGTGGCTGTAGTAGTTGATGAGAATGGGTTACCCACGGATAGGGAAAATGTAGAAAAGCAGGGAATATTTCATCAGAAAGTTGGCATTCTTGAAGATAGCGAGGGAAATAAAATATCTTTTAGTGGTTCAGATAACGAAACTGCCAGTGCATGGCAAGCTAATATAGAAGAATTCAAAGTATTTCGTGGTTGGCAAGAATATGAAAAAGACTATCTCGATGCGGATTTAGAGAGATTTAAAAAATTTTGGAATGGCACTTCAAAAAGAACAAAAGTGATAAATATACCCACTGCTATAAGAGAAAAATTAATTGAAATGGCTCCAGACAATATAGAGGAATTAGATTTAGGGAAATGGTCAAAAAGAAGAGATAATGAAAAGAAGGAAAAAGTAGAACTTAGAGATTATCAACTTCAGTGCATTGATAACTGGATAGCTCATGATTATAGGGGTTTCTTTGAGATGGCAACGGGAACAGGGAAAACATACACCGCTTTAGGCGGTTTAAATCGCTTATTAATAGAGAGAGGAAAACTTGCCACAGTAATTACCTGCCCATTTGGGCATCTGGTGGAACAATGGGTTGATGACCTAAAGGATTTTGAACTTAATGGCGTTAAAGCTTATGGTTCTTATAATCAATGGAAAGACAGTATCGCTGATGCCATACTCGATTACAACAATGGATACTCTAACGCGGTCATAATACTCACAACTCACGATACCTTTTTCTCTGAAAACTTTATAAAAATCGTTCAAATGATTAACGATGAAATATTATTAATAGCAGATGAAGTGCATGGTCTTGGGTCACCTGAAAGAAGATATGGATTTATAGCAAACTATGTATTTCGGATAGGTCTAAGTGCAACTCCAACTCGTTGGTTTGATGACGAAGGAACTCAAGCATTAAGGGACTTTTTTGGTGACACCGTTTTTAAATTCCCTCTCAATAAAGCAATAGAAAGAGGTTACTTAACCCCCTATGAATATCATCCGCATTTCATTTCACTCGCCCCTGAAGAGTTAGAGCAATATCAAAGAGAAACAAAAAAGATTGCACGTGAATATGCAAAAAATAAAGGGGAAGAAAGCAATTGGTTAGAGCTCCTCAGCATAATCCGACAAAAAATAGTAGTAAACGCTGTGGAGAAGTACAGAGTGTTTGGAGATATAGTAAATACACAAAAAGATTTCTCGTTATGCCTAGTCTATTGCTCACCGGAACAAATTGACTCTGTGCAAGAAATCCTTAATGGAAAAGGAATAATTAATCATCGCTTTACAGCACGAGAGAGTATAGCAGAGAGAAAAGAACTTCTCACAGGATTTTCAGAAAAGGCGTATGATGTGTTGGTTGCAATGAATTGTCTTGATGAAGGGGTGGATGTGCCTGCCACCAGCATTGCAATTATTATGGCGAGTTCAGGCAATCCTAGACAATATATTCAAAGAAGAGGGCGGATTCTTAGAAAGTACCCAAGAAAAGTTAAGGCAATAATACACGATTTTGTGATAATTGCAAACATATCTGAGGAGATAGATCCTGATTTATATCAATTAGAAAGAAAAATTATGCGAAAAGAACTGATAAGATATGAAGAATTCGCTAAGACTTCTATGAATTATTTAGAAGCATTAAACCTAATATACCCTTATATGAAAAAATTTGAGGTTTATGGAGGGGGTAGTTTACATGGCTAAAAAAGAAGTAAATCCGGTAATATGGGACGAAGTGGAAGGATATCCTATGGACGGGGATATTAGGGCTTTTCTTAAGGAGCTACTATTATTTGAAAGAAAACACATAAGTGAAAGACGTCCAAGATATTCCGAAGAATACGACAAGTTGATTGAAAGGTATTCAGAGAAGATGGAGGAGAGTGAAAGCGAATGAAAATACACAAAATAGAAATAGAAAACTACAGGCAATATCGTGGGAAGCATATCGTTGAACTATCTACCGATGCTGCTCACAATCTGACTATAATTCTCGGTGCGATGGGTGCAGGTAAAACAAATTTACTCAATGCGATTAATTGGTGCTTATACGGGGATGAACCAAGTCTGGAAAAGACAAAATCTGAACTCCAGCAATGCATTGCAAATGAAAAGGAATTGCAAGATAAAGGGCATGTTGTGGTACGGGTGGGTATCTGGATGGGAATTGACCAGCCCGAATATTTCTTTGAAAGAACGATACACATTTCTGGTTCTCCCGCTTATCCTGAGGAACATGAAAAAACCTGGCGTGCCGCTTATCTTGAAGATAACAACTGGAAATCATACAGCGGTTTGGATTGGAGAGATACGACTCAGCTCAATAATTTAGTATCGGATATTCTTCCAGAGGGCATAAGAAGTTTCTTCTTTTTTGATGGTGAGCGATTAAACGAGTTCTTTCGTAAAGGAATGGAACATGAAGTTAGAAAGGCAATAATAAAGGTATGCCAAGTAGAATTACTTGATATGTGCATGGACCACCTCACAAGTAAATCTAAAGAAGTTAGAAATGGAATTAAAGGAACAAGTTCAGAGGTAGAAAGAATTGATGAAGAAATAAAAAGGCTAACCCAGAGTAAGGAGGAGTTAGAAAAAGAAATTGAAGGGTTAAACAAAAGAATCACCGAGGCTACCACGAATAAGGAGGATGTTGATGAAAAGTTAAGAAAATGGGCTACAACTGATGTCCAAGAACTTCAAAGGGAAAGGGATGAGTTAGAAATTGAAATTAAAAAATTAAATAAGGAAATAGAAAATAAAGAAAAAGAAATAAGACATCATTTTGCTTCTGGTGTTATTTTTATATTTGGTTTTGATGCTCTGAAAAAGACCCATGAAATAATCGACAGAAGGATTAAAGGAGTTGAACAGCCTCCTATACCTCCTGACATAAAAGGCACATTTTTAAACGATTTGTTATCATGTCATCGTTGTATTTGCACAACTGAGTTACGTGAGGGAAGCCCACAACGAGAGGCCATAGAAAAACTCCTAAACAGTGTTGGATCCCTATCTCAGATTTCAGATGATGCTACTGAAGGCTATTATAAAATAGCAAACATCTTAGAAAAAAGTAAGAAATTTAAATCTGAACGAGATAAACTGGAAAAAGAATATCAAGAGATAAGTAAGGATAGAGTGAAGAAAGACCAGCGATTGAAGGAAATATCTGAACGATTAAAAGGAATACCAATAGATGAAATTCAGAATTTAGAAAGCTTGAGAAATAATTTTGAAGACGAAATTAGAAAATATATTGCTGATAGAGCTCAGAAAGACTTAATAGTGAGTAATATCAAAGAAAAAATAAAAATAAAAAATGTAGATTTCAGGAAAGAAATTAAAAAAGATGAGAAGCAGAAAAAACTCCGCTTAAAACTTGAGTTATGTGAGAACTCCGTCGAAACTCTCAAGGAAATTAAAGAAAAAGTAGTTGGAGAGATACGAGAAAAAGTAGAACAAAAATTTGAAGAATACTTTTTTAATCTGCATTGGAAGAAAGGGGCATTTAGAGATGTAAAAATAAGCGATGAATATGGGACAAGTGTAATTAACAATTTGGGCTCAGAGTGTTTAGGGAGCATATCTGCCGGTGAAAGGCAGACCCTTGCTCTTTCCTTCATGGCAGCACTCAGCAGCGTATCAGGATTTGATGCACCAATCATAATTGACACACCGTTAGGTAGAATTTCAGGAGTCCCAAAAGAGAAAATAGCAGCATCTTTGCCAAAATATCTGGAAAACTCTCAACTAACTTTTCTAATAACAGATCAAGAATTTACGCCGGCTGTTAGGGATAATATGAAAGAACGCATCGGTAAAGAATTCGAGCTCCAATATGATGAAGAGGAGATTACTACTGGAATTATAGAAGTAGAAGGAGGTATATAAATTGGTATTTTCACCAGAGGCTGTTATACATATAGAAAAAAATAAACGAGAAAAAGAATATGAAGAAATTCATAACTCTCCCCGCTCCCCTTTTAAAGACAAAGATATATTGTTTAAGGATATTTTTCTAATAGCAATGACAATGGGCTACTATAAGATTGTTCGTGCTTCCTTGAAGGGAACACCTCATGACTTGTTTAGAGCATCAACATTCAATCCTGAAGAAGAGTGGCTTATTAAATCTGTCGCGATTGCTGAAAAAGAAAACTTAGAAATGCTGTTAGAAGAGAAGGAACTATTAAAGACCGCTGAAGAGTATGCAAATGCAGGGATACTGATTTTGTATGACATAATATTTGGAGGTGCACCTGGAGATCCACTTAAGAGGATTGAATCTTATCTAAAGGATATTCTAAGTGAGGTGCAGAAATGACACGAGATCCCCTTGTAAAAGAAGTTGGGACATTTTTACGTGATTTTGGATTCGAAGCTTATTGGCCAAACGAACCTATGGACATTTCGGACCTTGAAACACCAGTTAAAGAACCCTCACAAGTCGAAATAGATATTGTTGCGAGGATAAAGTCTATGGGTTTCCTGATAGAGGTCACTACCCAAAAGGAAAAAAATGAAGGCAAAATAAAAAAGTTTATTTCAAAATATAGAGCTGTGAGGAAAAGTGCGCTTTCTGTAGAAGATCTCATAAGTTTGTTTTCAAGTATCCCTTCAGAAAAAAAAGAAATTTTCTGTGAAATAAAAGAATGGAGAGCTATCTACATAGGAAATTCTGTGGAGTTAGTCTATAATGAGCTAATGCCAGATAAATTTACGGACAGCGAAGGGTTAACAATCATCAATATAGATGACTGGACTTATATTACTGCTTTAAAGAAGGCAATAGGGGAATATGCATGCTTCGAATTCCTCTCATTTTTGGGCATAAATCCTGATAAAATAGAGGAAATAGATGATACTGACAAATATTTTGACTTTTATAGCGTGGAAGAGTGTAATATCACTAAAGAGCCTTTGGAAGCAGACATATTTTTGTTTGCGGCATCTCCAAGTTTTTTGTTAAGAACGTGTAGAGTTTTTCGCTTTATCGGGCTCCCATTACCTGATGCAAAGTCCTACTATCAAAGAATGCTAAATAAAAGAAAGTTAGATGAAATCACGAAGTTCATAGGTGGGTCTTCTAAGCGTTGCTTCCCAACCCCTATCACTGTTGTCCTTCCAACAAGAGTAGATGCACAAACGCGAGATGGGAAGTCAAAAATAGCTATTCCTTATAAGTATGGCTCTCTTGATATCATTGATGGTCAACATAGACTGTATGCCTATGCGTCTTCCAAAATACCCATGGAAACACGGAAAGAAGCCCGAGTTCTAGTAAATGGGGTAAAATTTAAGACAAACGACACAGAGAAAATCAAGAAGTTCTCCACTCGTACTTTTATAGACATAAATCGAGAGCAGGTGAAGGTAAAAACTTCGCTACTTTATTCAATTAGCTATGATGCCATGGGAGACACGTCAAGTAAATCCTTAGCTGGAAAAATTATTTCACTCTGTAATTCAGATAAAAATTCTCCTCTACATGACCTATTTGAGGGGCGTGTCATTGGCAGAAAGTCTAAACTTGGACTGTCAAGAACGAGCATTGTCGAAGTAACAAATGCGTTGGCAAAAATTATCGAAAAAATAAGAGATCCCGGTAGTTTGCAATCACAAAATGTAGCTAAAATGCTTGGTCAAGACACTATTTCTCCTGAAGCAAGTGAATTGATAGAAGTTGGTAAAAAGTTGATGAATAAATATTTTAATAGGATAAAAAATGCTTTATCCTGTGATTGGATAGAAAGAACAAAATCGGTCATTTTCAGGTCTAAATACATGGCTGCACTTATTCTTTTGCTTCTTGATTCTATCGAGAAAGGTAATAATTTTACGGAGATAGAGAATCGGCTAAGTGATATCTCAAACAATATAATATCAACCCCAGAGTGGAAAAAATCGGTCATTGGCATTCCTGATGATGAGCAGGACCAGATTTTCCACAAGAGGAGAGAGGCAATTCCCAGTGTCAAACTTGGAACTGGAATAATTCTAGAGGTGCTGTTATGGTATGAAAACAACTGTGCAATTTGGCCCAATAGTAAGGTGAGATAATGATTGACATACACAATGTTATGGAAGAAACGAAAAATTTATATTTAAATGATAAACGACCTTGGATAATCGGTTTTAGCGGAGGTAAGGACTCCACTTGTGTGGTACAGATGGTCTATTATATGCTCAAAGCTCTCCCTCCAGATAAAAGAACCAAAGAAGTGCATATACTTTCTTCCGACACATTAGTGGAAAATCCCATAGTGAGAGAAAGGATAAAAGAAGTCTGCGCGAAAATTGAAAAACATGCTAAAAAGGATGGACTGCCGATCAATGTTAATATTTTAAGACCAGAATTAAACGATACCTTTTGGGTAAATCTCATTGGAAGAGGGTATCCCGCTCCAAATAAATGGTTTCGCTGGTGCACAGATAGGCTCAAAATAAAACCTGCAACAAAATATATATTAAATCAAGTTAAACAAAGCGGAGAAGTTATTATTCTTCTTGGTATCAGAAAATCGGAAGGTGGAATACGTGTTCAAACGATGAGAAAATATGAAATCCAAAATTTTAAATTAAGGAGGCACACAACAATATTTGGTGCATATATCTATGCACCCGTAGAAGATTGGGATACCAAAGATGTTTGGGATTATTTGTTACAATCTCCTTCACCGTGGGGCGATAACAATCTAGATTTGTTTACATTGTATCAAAAATGCGATACAGAAGTCCCTTTTATAATAGACGAAAGCATCCCTCCTTCTGGTAGTAGTCGTTTCGGTTGTTGGGTATGCACGGTTATTGATAGAGATAAATCAATAGAAGGACTGATTGAGGATGGAGAAGCATGGTTAGAACCTCTTTGGGAGTTTAGAAATTGGCTTAAAGAAATTCGAGATGATCCCTCGATGCGAGAAGATACAAGAAAGAATGATAAAAAGAAGAAGATAATTGCTGAGAAATTAGGAAGAGATTTCATTCCTCCTGAACACCGCGGACATAAAGTTCTTGGTCCATTTACCTTTGAAGCACGACACGAAATTTTTAGACGCTTGACTAAACTTCATGAACAAGTTGCTAATAGAGGTCTCTCTCTAATCTCCCCAGAGGAAATAAAAGCAATAGAAACGATGTGGATTTATGAAGGAGACAATATCTCCTCAATAACTGATGTTTTGAAATCATCAAAAATGAATGTAAAATCTTCTTTGAGTGAAACCGATATTAAGGATTGGGAACAGTTAAGTGAAATATGTAATGAGCATGGGATCCCAATACATCTGATAAAGCAACTCTTGATGGTAGAGAAAGACCTTTCGTCATTATCTCGTAGAACAGGGATTTACAGCCGTTTAGAAAAGGTTATCGAAGAATATATTATAAATGAAATGAAAATGGAAAATGGTGTTGGAAAATGAAAATTAGAAAGATTACTATTTGCAATTTCAAAAACTTTAGAGGCGAACATACCCTAGATATGACATTAAATAATAAAGATAATGAAAACAACATCATACTAATTGGTGGAGTTAATGGGTCTGGCAAGACAACAATTTTGGAGTCCATAAGACTATGTATGTTTGGTAAGAGATTCAATGGTTCTATTTTATCAAACAAAGACTACGAAAATTATTTGATCTCTGCAAAAAATAAATCTTCTATCAGGGATAATGATAAACGATTTTTTATCCAAATTGAAATAGAGATTGATAATACTTTTCCAACCTATTCGATTACTCTAAAAAGAGATTGGGAACTCAGCAACAATGGTAAGATAAACAAAGAAGATTTTACAATCTTTCGAGGCGGTGTCCCCTTAGAGATTATTCCTGAAGAATACTGGGAGGATTATATTATCTCTTTGTTCCCTCCTTATATCACAAATCATTTCTTTTTTGATGGAGAAAGAATTAAGGAATTAGCCGTTGGAAATAACGCAGATGAGATTTTAAGAGAATCTATTCGTGATCTTACAGGTTTAAAGCTTTACGAAACATTGGCTGATGATCTAAGCACGTTAAAAAGCAAAATTAAACGAAGAAACATCAATCGTTTTGAAATTCAAACCGAAATCAGAGAAAGAGAGGAAAAAATATTAACAATAAAGAATGAATTAAATAAAATAGAAAATGATATTGAGGAAAAATCCTCTAATATAATGGAGTTAAATAATAGAAAAGAAGATATTGAAGAGAACCTACGAAGAAAAGCTGGTGCATTTGCCGAAGAGAGAGAAAAGAATGAAAACACCGTCTTTAAATTAAAAGAAGAACTTAATGGGCTAAACAACGAAATAAAATATATTTGTGAGGATTCACTTCCCTTTATTATTGCATCAAAAACTTGTGAAAAATTATTAGAACAGCTTGAAGTGGAAAAAAAACGGAAGGAATTAATTGCAAGTGAACATATTTTAAAGGAAATTAATCAAAAGTTTATTAAGAGGATAGAATCGAACAAAGGGCTGAGTAAACTCCCTGAAAAGGAATTTAAAGTTATTAAAAACGAAATTAAAAATATTTTTTCAGAAATGTTTATAAAACACAGTAATGAATCAGAGGGACCTCTTATTCATGACCTTACAAATACAGAAATGGCTAAAATAGAGGATTTTTTGAAAACGGTTGAAATAAATATAAAAAGGAGATTTAATAAATTCCTTAAACAAAGAGAGGAAAAGCTCATCCAGATTAGAAAAATCAAGGATAGATCGAAAAATGTTCCAGATGAAGACTTTGTAAAAGATTACATTGACGAATTAACATCGATTCGTACAAAGATTGAAGTTCTTGAGAGGGATATTCCCCTATTGAAAAGTAAAAATCAAAACTTGAGTGAGAAAAAAATTGAACTCGAAAAAGCTATAAAAGAATTGGAAGAAAAAATAGTTTGTATTGAAGAGGATTATAGGAAATTAGAACTCAGCACCGGAATCGAAGATTCCTTACAAGAATTTATAGATAGGGTTATTTCATCAAACATTGAAGAACTGGCAAGGATAATAACAAGTATGTATCGTAAACTTGCGAATAAGGAAGACATGGTTAAAGAGATTAAAATTGATGCTATAACTTTTTCTACTTCGCTCGTTGATTTTGAAGGGAAGGTTGTAAACAAAGAAAAAATATCAACCGGAGAAAAAGAAATATATGCGCTATCTGTACTTTGGGGTCTGGCAAAAATATCAAATAAAAAACTCCCAATTGTAATGGATTCACCTTTAGCAAAATTGGATAAAAGTCATGTTGGAAAAATTATTGATGATTTTTTCCCAAATGCCGGCGACCAAGTCATTATTTTATCTCATGATCGTGAGATAGATCAAGAATTATATCTGAGGTTAAAACCCCATATCAATAAGGCATATACACTATCGCCCGAGGAAGAAAATAAGATTAATACGGGATATTTCTTTGATTAGGTGGGGGATATGGCGAACAAATTAAAGATTTCAAAAGAAGCATCTGAACAACTTGACCATCTTTCAAATAAATTAGACCTCAGGAGAAATATAATTTGTAGAATAGCTATAGGGCGGTCTTTGGATGAAAAGGAATCCGTAAAAGAGTTTAAGCCGAAAAATAATGCTGGATATGAGTTTAATAGATATACACTTACGGGGGAATATGATGAGGTATTTAAAGCCTTGATTGTTCAACATGAGGTGAAAAAACTGAATGATACGCAATATTTCTCAAAATATTTACGTAATCATATCGAACGTGGAATTGGTTTGTTGTCCACAGAATATGAAAGGATCAATTCTCCAATTAATTTTTTGGTTAATCTAAGCAAAAGATCTTGAACGAAAACAAGTTAAAGATGAGATAATGAAGGGTATAAAACATAAGGAAACGAAGAAAGAGAAAATAAAGTATTTGGAAGAAAAAGGATTAAGTTTTTGGCTTCCTGATGAGATTACGTATCCAAACGATCAAAATGCGATATGACCTCTATGCAGAAGGTAGCATTTTCAGGCATGGAAGGTATAGGTACAAATCCCCCTCTCTCAAGTGGATAAAAACCCCCTGATTCGTTCCATCCCGCCTTCTTCAGGCTATCGCGCTACTCAAACCCACTCCCTGCCTTCCCGTCTCCAAAAACGTTTCCGCTACCCCACGCCCAACTTCTCTTGCGAACACACCAAAAAACTGTTCGAAAAACGTTTTTCTTCCATATTCAACCACTCGTGGCTTCCCTTCGATTCCTGTCATTTCCGCTGCGAGGTCAACGGCATCCTGAAAATTAGAATTCTCATACTAACCCCCTATCATCTTTTCTTTTACCTTTTCAAACTCTTCAAGCAAATAATACGCTTCAACTCCGGACTTTCTTGCACTTTCAACCTGGATTTTATCGTTTGAGACCAAATGACCACTTACGATTTTAGTCATATTTGAAGAGCTCATCAAGAAAAACAGAAGTGTCAACAACAATCACCTTCTCTCCTCCAAGAACTCTTTTAGAACATCTTTGTCCACTTTTCTGCTGAATTTCTCGAGTATATCTGCTATTCCTTTAGTTTTCACTACTACAATCGCTTTAGAGCCTTCTTTAAGACTAACCACCTTTAGGGGTTTAAAAACACCTTTCTCATACACCACCTCTACCTCCTCCATGTTCACTCACCTGGTAATATCTTAATAGTTTTAATTAAATATAAATATAAATATCGGCGTGTTGACAAATCTCGTATCGATCGCTTTTATTTCCGCTATCTCTAGCTCCATGTTAGCTACTCAAACCCACTCCCTGCCTTCCACTCTCCAAAAACGTTTCCGCTACCCCACGCCCAAGTTCTCTTGCAAACACGCCGAAGAACGACTCAAAAAACGTTTTTCTTCCATATTCAACCACTCTTGGCTTACCTTCGATTCCTGCCATTTCCGCTGCGAGGTCAACAGCATCCTGAAAATTACCCAGCTCATCTACCAATCCCATCTCCTTTGCCTGCCTGCCGGTAAGAATCCTGCCGTCTGCAAGCTCTAAGACCTCGCTCTCGTTCATGTGCCTTCCTTCCGCTACTGCATGAACAAACTGGATATAAATGTCATCAATCATATCCTGAAGTATTTGGCGCTCTTCCGCGGTCATATTTCTAAGCGGCGACCCAATGTCTTTATACTTACCGCTCTTAATCACATTAGCCCGTATCCCATACCGCTCAAGCAGCTCCGAATACTGCAACTGTGAAAAGATAACGCCAATGCTCCCAGTTATTGTTCCCGGATTCGCAACTATTTTGTCTGACGCACAGGCGACATAATACCCGCCGGAAGTGGCTACATCGCTCATCGAAGCCACAACTATCTTACCATTTTCTCGTGCCTTACATACCTCCGCATGTAATTCTTGTGATGCTGCAGCGCTTCCACCAGGGCTATTTATCCTGAGTATGATCGCCTTTACAGATGGGTCTTCGCCTGCACGTCGTATCTGCTTTGCAATATCATCTGCACCTGATGCTAATCCAAATACCCCAAATCCACCGCTGCCACCCACGATTGCACCTTCAATGTTGATTATTGCTATTTTATCGCCGCTTACACCTATGCCACCCCTATCAAGCGGACCTTTCGCTATAATGGCAATTCCGAGCACCATGGAAATCAAACAAAAACCTAATAAGAGCAATGCAATGACCTTTCTTTTGTTTTCCATTACTGTTTTAATGCTTTCCATTTAAATCTCCCATTTATGGCATTGAAATCAAAAAAATGCCTACGATTATAAGTATAAATGCCAGCACCATAAGAACCACAAATGGTAGAACGAGAGTTGCAATTGCCCTCCCTGTTGAGAATTTATGTGCCTCTCTAATTGCGAGAACATCCAGTATCAAAACCCAGA
>Ga0209986_10003077_pt1 | contig 14803 bp, 14 predicted proteins | sample BlataG_FD_183168 | JGI IMG/M metagenome (GOLD analysis project Ga0209986, IMG submission 183168) | Deep subsurface microbial communities from Black Sea to uncover new lineages of life (NeLLi) - Black_00105 metaG (SPAdes) (version 2) | ecosystem: Environmental > Aquatic > Marine > Oceanic >...
CCTTGGCAATTTTATAGCTGTGTTTACAAAATGGCCCTTTGCTCGCTTCTTCTTCAATAGCATCCTCATAACCTCAGTAGCCACCTTCTGTATATTGCTCACCTCCAGCGCAGCTGGCTATGTCTTTGCCAAGATTAAGTTTTTTGGCCGTGACCTCATCTTTTATATTATTTTAGCTACAGCAATAATACCCGTCCAAAGTTACCTTATCATGCTCTACTTGGTAATAGTTAAGTTTCACTGGATTAACACCTATCAGGGCATCCTCGCCCCCTTAATAATAATGAGCTTTGGCATTTTCTTCTTAAGGCAGAACATCTACGCTATACCGGATGAATTGATAGATGCGGCGAGAATAGACGGAGCCTCCGAATTCTTTATATATTCTCGAATTATCCTTCCTATGGCCGGCTCTGCGTTAGCTGCTCTGGGTATATATGCCTTCTCGGTTACCTGGGCTCAGTTTATCTGGCCCCTGGTGGTGGTGAATACAAAGGAGATGTACACCACAGAGCTGGGCCTGGCCATGTTTCAAAAAAGGTTTACCGTGGAATATGGGGCAATTTCAGCTGCCGCAGCGGTTTGCGTGCTTCCCGCTTTAATAATGTTTATGGTTTTCCGAAGGGGAATTGTAAGAGGGGTGACCTTGACCGGAATAAAGGGATAAAATGTGATGAATGTCCCCAAGGATTTAAATTTCAAGGTAGAAAATTGAAAAAGGAGGTGGTGCTTAAATAACAGATTCCTTGAATGGGGACAGAATCTTCTTTATTTCGTAATACGAAAATAGGAGGTAAGAATGAAAGGGAAACACAGGAAACTGATAAGTTTTTTAGTAATGGTTTCAATACTGAGTATGTTGCTTATGGGGGTAACTGTCTCACAGGCAGCAAAACGAGTTAGCCTGTCATTCTGGTCTGGGTATCCTGAAATGGAGCCTGTCTTCAATAAAATAGTGGAGGATTACCGGAAACTTCATCCCGATGTAGATATTGATGTTTCCACTTATAAATTGAGAGAAGTTGAACGAAAATTGGCTGTTTCTATACCTACTAGAACTGGACCAGATATATTCCAGAGAATGCCTTACATTGGCCACAGATTTGTTGAGGGTGGATATATCCAACCGCTTCCACCCGAGCTGGATGCTCTTTTGAGAAGCAAGGTGTTTACTCCCTATCATGTAGATTTTGCCTCTCATGAGGGAAAGACTTATGCTTTACCTATGTTTCAAGGTGTAGAGGTAATGTTCTGGAATAGAGATATGTTTTATGATGCTGGACTGGTACATGCTCCTACAACCTGGCAAGAGCTGATAGATTACGCTAAAAAATTGGTCAAATTCGATGCTGCAGGCAATATGGTTCGCAGCGGAATTAGTTTAAGACTCTCAGGAGCAGGAAGTGGGGTAACTGAGAAATGGTGGTTCTGGTTGTGGCCAGCAGGAGGAACTATTCTCGAGAAAACTCCAAGCGGTAAATATCACAATGGATATAATAATCAAGCTGGTAGAGAAGCGCTAACATTGTATATAGACTTGCTGTATAAATACAATGTTGATAGTTATAAAGTAAAGCATGATGCTGAGAGTTTCGCGTTGGGAGCAACGGCTATGTTTACCAGAGAGTCATGGGTAATCGGTTATATAAACGAGCATGCCCCCAACCTAAATTATGATACTGCGCTTTTACCAAACTACAGACGTTGGGGAACCAACATAAACCCCGAAAATACCTACGTCACCAAAAAGTGTAGGAACCTGGATGTAGCCTTTGATTTTGTCAAATTTATGCTAAAGCCCGAATATGGAAAGCTCACGCTTGAAACATCAGGATGGTTTCCTGCCAGGCGAGATATTGACTACACATCGATATTTAAGGAAACACCACAGTTCAGGGCATTCGTAGAATTTCCAAAGGGATATGGGGCATACGGTTATCCCAAGATTGGGGCCATTGATGAAGTAATGACCAAGCTTGCAGAAAGATTGGTGGCGGCCTATATGCGAAAGGACTTACTGGATAATCCTAAGGGAATAGCTAAGGTGATCGCCGAGGCCGCTGAGGAGTCGGATAACATACTAAAAGAGGCAGGACTATACGGAGAAAAGTAACTTTTAAAAGCACAGAGGCCAGGCTATCACAGTTTTAGGCCTGGCCTCTGGGGCTATACATATGCTTGAGGAACTCCCCAGAAGCTTAAAGCTGAAAAGCCCTCAATACATCCTCGCCCTGCTTTCCATAGTAATTAGCCTGGGGATTGCACTTGGACTGGCCCTTATCCTCAACAGAAGGAAGATGCGATTCGCCTCTGTATATGAGCTCATATATTTCCTCCCTTTTATCATCTCCTGGGTACCTTTGGCGGTTATCTGGAAATGGATGTACGATCCCACCTATGGCATATTTAATTACGTAGTAGGCCTGGTGGGCATAGCGCCCCAGGGCTGGTTGGTCAACCCCAAGCTGTCCTGAGTTACCTGAGTTACATGAAAGATGATAAAGCCGCGAGAGAAGGAATTTTTTATTAAGATTTTAGCAACATTACGCCAGGAGAGAGATGATGATTGTAAAGGATATTAACCAAGGGAAGGATTATCGTTGGTCGACGCATACTAATTCCTTGCTGATAGATCGTAAGGATACAGAGGGAAGCGAGGTATTTCTAACTACAACCGAGCCGAAAGAATTCGTTCCTCGCCACATTCACAATGATAATGAACAATTGTATTATGTGATAGAAGGCGAAGGTTTGATTACTTATCGGCTTTTTCGTGAAACTACTGATAAGGAGGTAAAAATCAAAGCTGGGCAGGTTGTCTTTATTCCATTGCGAACTGAGCATCAAATTACATGTGTAGGGGAAAAGCCACTAATTTATTTAACTATTGATGTATTTCCAAAAGGTAAGCCAACTGGTGAGCCAACCTGGGAAGCGCATGCAAAGAAGCTAGCTGCTAGTGGTCATTAAGTTGCAGTATCGTCAGGTAGCGGTGATGAGATATTGAAAGAAGCAGGGTTGTACGGAGCGGAGTAAGCACTGGAAAATTCTGTAAACTAAAATAATGGGGAGCAGTTTTTAAAGGCTATTAAGAAAGCCCGAAAGACTGCTCCCCATCATTTCTTTTTGAGAATAATTTAAGACGGGGAACACTTATGAAAATGCAATTGAGAGCGGGAGCAGCGAAGGTTAATATAACGCCACCTGTAGGTATTCCTTTATCAGGGTATACAGCGAGAAAGGATGTTTCCCAGGGAATACATGATGAGCTGTATGCTAAGGCTTTGGTCCTGGATAATGGAGAAAGGATATTGGCTATTATTACTACCGGTCTTTTGGGATTTTATGAGGATTTTGTCGACAAAATTAGGGGTTTGATAAAGGAGCGAACGGGCATTGATAAAGATGACATTTTAGTGAGCGCCACTCATACGCATTCTGCTCCTGATACTATTTGTGGATTATACAGTCGGGGAAAGGCAAGTGATTCCTGGATGGATGTCTTGGCTCAAAAGATAGCTGGTTGTGTATATATGGCCTGGCGAAATAGAAGGGAGGCACAGATAGGGGTGGGCAAGGGAATGGTGGGTGGGATAGGGGTTAACAGGCGTAACCCGGATGGCAAACCAGTAGACCAGGAAGTAGGCGTCATCCGCGTAGAGGACATAAAGGGCAACCTGATGGCGGTTTTGATCAATTATACCTGTCACGCTGTAGTCTTGGGACCGAACAACTTATTAATCTCCGCTGATTACCCTGGTTATACTATGAGGATGATAGAAGGAATAAAGGGCGAAAATGTAGTGGCTATGTTTACCAATGGAGCTGAGGGAGACATAAACACGGGGCATTCTGCTGATATCAGCGGGATTGGGGGATATATGCCGGGCAGGACTTTTAAGAGGGCAGAAAAATTAGGCAATATATTGGGAGGGGAGGTCTTAAAAGTTCTTGAGCAAATAAAAGTTTCCCCAAAGAAAGATCTTGAGGTAAAAAGGGAATTGGTGAAGCTGCCGTTAAGGGATTTACCGTCATTAAGGGAAGCTGAAAGGGAGCTCGAGAGGAAAACAGCTACGGTTGGTGAGCTAGAAGGAGCTTCTGGTGAGAAGCTGATAAGGGCAAAAATTGAAAAATTCTACGCGGAGATAACCCTTTCCTTAAGAAAAGAGATTGAAAGCTTGGGGTTGGGGAGAATCATGAGGGTAGAAATACAGGTGATGCGACTCAACGATGCTGTTCTGATGGCTATTCCAGGAGAGTTGTTTGTGGAGATAGGACTGGATATCAAGAGAAAATCGGAATTTGAGAATACGTTTATTGTGGGTCTGGCCAATGGAGAGGTAGGGTATATTCCGACACGCCAGGCTTTTATGGAAGGTGGATATGAATCGATATCCACCAAGTTTACCGAAGAAGCGGGGGAGAGAATAAGAAATGTAGCGCTGAAGTTAATTAAGGAGATAGGATAGGTTAAGAGGAAAGGGGGAACTTTGCTTGAATAAGCGTGAGGCTGTATTGGCGACTCTCAAGCATGAGGAGCCGGGGATTTTGCCCGGACAAATCACTTTCTTTAGCATTAATGGCTTAAGGAAATTTGTGCCGGTCTTTAGCGATAATTGGAGGAAGAATACTTTAAAAAGACTTGAATTCTTGGATAACTACTTTGTGGAAGTTGGCAGCGCAAAGCTTCATCAATCTGAATTTTTGCGGGAGACCGATGAATTAGAGAGGGTAACTTTTTTTCGATCTGTAAGTGGCAGCGGAGTACTTCGGACAAAATCGATAGAGGAGACAGAGGGGGATTTGACTTTTGAGTTTGAGACGGGGGGAAGGTGGAGGGTGCATAAGGATCCTTTCTGGCGTGATTACATTCACCATCCCATTCAAAATATGGAGGATTTGGAAAAGATCAAAATACCCGACTCTAATGATCCTAAGAGATATGAGGGAGTAAAGGAGAACATTGAATACTTTAAGGAAAAGGGCTATTTTACCAGCGCCGAGATCAACGGGTTTTTCTCCGGGGTATGGTATCGTTATCAAAATATGCAGGATTTTATGGTAAACATGGTTATTAACGAGGAATTTGCGAGCAAAGTGGTGGACATGGTAGCAAAGTTCAATCTCGAAACGGCAAGAAACTTCCTAGAAATAGGGGTGGATAGCATTTTGTTTTGTGATGACTTAGGGTCAAATACCGGCATGCTTATCTCTCCTGGTCTATACAGGAAATTCTTTTATCCCTGGCATAAAAAGCTAGCAGAACTGTGCCACAATTACGGCGCTTATTTAAATATGCACAGCCATGGTGATATAAACAAGATTATGCCATTGTTGGTGGAGGCGGGAGTTGATATATTAAATCCGGTTGGACCTTCTGATAATATGGACCTTGGAGAACTAAAAGAGAAATATGGCCACAAGATAACTTTTATGGGGGGAGGAAGCAAATTTATGGGAAGGATGAACAGGAGAGAGTTAGAAATGCATCTAAAGGAAGTAGTGGAAACTGGGCGTCCGGGAGGAGGATTCATAGTTATGTCAGAGGGAGGCATTCCTGATGATATGAGCAGGGAGGATTTTAAATTTTATCTTGAGATTAACAAGAAATACAGGAGAAGACAATAAAGATTAATCAGGGGATTTAAATGAATAAAATAAGGTTTGGGATAATTGGAGGGGGCATGATTGGTCCATTTCATGCCGAGGCAATATCTCAATTGGATGATGCTGAGCTTATAGGAGTAGCTACCACAAGGGAGAAGTCAGCTAAGCCTTTTGCAGAGAGGTTTGGTGTTAAGGCATGGTATAGGGATTATCATGAGCTATTGCAAAGAGATGATATAGATGTAGTTAATATATGCACTCCACCATTTCTTCACGAGGAGATGACAGTTGCCGCAGCAGAGGAGGGAAAGCATGTGCTGGTGGAAAAGCCAATAGCTGTAAATCTAAGAGAGACGGACAGGATGATAGAAGTCTGTGAAAGCGCAGGAGTAAAATTAGGAGTCATTTTTCAATCTCGCTTCAACAGGGATGTTAAGCGAATCAAAGAGGCCATAGATAAGGGCGACTTTGGAAAGTTAGTTGCGGGAGATGCTTATATAAAGTGGTTTCGCACTCAGGAATATTATGACAGCGCCGCTTGGAGGGGAACATGGGATAAGGAGGGAGGAGGAGCGCTTATAAATCAGGCAATTCATACTATAGACTTATTGCAGTGGTTTATGGGGGAAGTGGATAGCCTTTACGCATTTATCGACACGGCAATTCATAAGATAGAGGTAGAGGATGTCGCAGTGGCGGCTTTGAGGTTTAAGAATGGAGCAATGGGAGTTATAGAAGGAAGCACGGCTATATATCCGGGACTGCAGAGAAAGTTGGAGATCCACGGGCAAAAGGGGACCGTGATTTTTGAGGGGGATGAGATAAGATTATGGGATTTTGTTGGCCAGGAGAAAGAAAGGGAAGGAGAGGAGAAAGTCAGAGGACCCGAAGATAAGAAACTTGGTGATACCTCCTCGGACCCCACTCATCATTCTATTGAAAATCATAAGCTTCAGATAGAGGACTTTGTGGAGGCGGTAAGAGAGGATAGAGAGCCTCTTGTCAATGGATCAGAGGGAAGAAAAGCATTGGAAATAATCAGGGCAATATACAAATCCGCCAGGGCTGAAAGAGCAGTGAAGTTTCCGGTAGCAGAATAAAAGGAGAGCAAGATGTCCCAAAAGTTAGCCATTGACGGAGGAACGAAGGCGGTTACCCTAGATCAAACCAAAGCAAATAGATGGCCCCCCCTCGGCGAGGAGGAGTTTACGGCAGTTAAGAGAGTAATGCAGATGCCTGACTTTTATGAGGAAGCTTACACTCTGGAGGAAAAGTTCAAGGATTATATAGGCTCGGGATATGTCCTGGCTCATAACAATGGGACTGCGGCTATCCATGCTGCATTTTTTGCCTTGGGAATTAGCCCGGGCGATGAGGTAATAACACCCTCCTACACCTATTGGGCTACTTGCATGCCCATTTTAGCATGGGGGGGCATACCTGTATTTGCCGAGGTAGACCCTGAAACCTGTAACGTTGATATCCTGGATATTAAGAAAAGGATTACTCCGCGTACCAAGGCCATTATGGTAGTTCACCTGTGGGGGCTTCCTTGTGAGATGGACGAGATTATGAAAATTGCAAGAAGATACAATCTTAAGGTAGTAGAAGATGCTGCTCATGCTCACGGGGCAGAATATAAGGGGAGAAAGGTAGGAGCTATTGGTGACATCGGATGCTTCAGTTTTCAGGCCAGCAAACTTATGGTAGGGATCGAAGGGGGTATACTGGTCACTAATAATCAGGGATACTATGAACGAGCTATGGCTTTGGGGCATTACCGGAGGTTAAATAACCTACCTGCTGAATCCTTTTACCGAAAGTATTACGCCACCTGTTTTGGATTTAAGTATAGAATTCATCCTCTAGCCGCTGGTATAGCGAGAGTTCAGTTAAAACATCTTGATGAGCGAAGCCGAAAAAGAAACGAAAATATTGAATATTTAGATGCCAGGCTGGATGTCCTTCCGGGAATTAAAACCTTCAAAACTCCTTCTTATATGAAGAGGGTTTATTATCAACACGAGGTTGTTCTTGAGGAAGAAAAACTGAAGGTAAGCAAGGATAGATTTATAGAGGCTGTGAGGGCTGAGGGAGTAGAGGCTTCTGGGGAGCGATATCCTCTTCAGCATCAACAGCCTATTTATAAGGAGAAAGGTATTCCCTTAGGGGAACTTCCCATCACAGAGAAGATAAGGGATAAAATGCTATCTTTGCCTACCTTTCCTCAAGCGAATTTTGATTTGTTGGATCAGTATGCTGAGGCATTCAGAAAGGTGGCCACTGCCTATGCTAAATGCTGAGACAAAAAGGCAATCATGAGACATAAAAGTGGGTAAAGGAGATTAAGATGTACGCTAAAAAGTTCGAGGATACTAAATTTGAGGAGCAGTTTGGGAATGAGTATAATATATTGTTACCCAGGGAAATGACGGAAAGCCTCCAACTGGCCTTAGTTAAGGTTAAAAGGGGTTCATTAACGCCTAAACATACTCATGAGGATGAGGAGCAAGCATATATTATTTTGAAGGGCAGTGGAATTGTAAGACTTAATGATGAGGAAGAGAAGGTAGGCGAAGGGATGATAGTGTATATTCCCAGAGAAACCGAGCATGAGATAAAAAATACTGGGGAGGACGAGCTAACTTATATTTATGTAGCAAATTGGCCCTCAGCTCAATTTAAAGATCTACTAAGGTAGGATAAGTTTATGTTCTCAAAAGTGGATGAGAAATTAGAGCGAGAAATAATGGAGATACCAGCTATTGATATCCACTCCCACATTTCTCCTGCCTCACCAAAGGCTGCTCATTTATCCGATATTCTTCTTTATCACTATATTGCAACCGAGCTGATTACGGCAGGAATGCCTCCTTCCTTACTTAAGGAAAATCTTTCGGATGAGGAGAAAGTAAAAAATAGCATTCCCTATTTTAAGAGGATAGAAAACACGGCTACCTATTGGTCATTAAGGCGTATCTTGGAGGATCTTTATGGATTTAAAGAGGAGCTTACTTTGAATAACTGGGAACGCTTAGATAAAGAAGTTCAAAGACGGGCAGAGGACTCTGGTTGGACAGAGTTTGTCCTCAAGAGAAAGGCAAAAATCGAGAAAACTTTCTTTACCTGTATTCCAGAGGAAAGCAATGAGCTTACAAGTAAAGGAATGTTTGTGCCTGCACTGAGAATTGATAACTGGATAAATCCATTTTACTTAAGGGAAAATACTTTAACTCTGGAGAAAATAACTGACAAATCGATATCATCATTAGAGGATTTAGCATCGGGCATCAAGAAGATTATCTTGGGATCTAAGCGAAAGAGTGTGTGCTTGACTGCAGCTTTTGGACCAGGGGTTTGGGCAGAATCACCGGATGGGCGAATAGCGCAGAGCCTTTTCCAGAAATTAATGGGAAAGGAACCCATCACTGAACTTCTAGAGGGATTAAATATTTTATCCTCTTATATCCTGCACGTATTTTTGGATATCGCAAGAAAATCAGACCTTACTTTTCAGATGATGTTTGGAGTTCGGCGTCCTCTGCCTGTCAATAAGGAACTGAGCTATTTTGATTCAAGGATGTTTGAGTCGTTTTATCAACTCTTTGATAGTTATTCTGAGGTAAAATTTGATATATTTTTAGCCAGCGTAGTTCATTCTCAGGAGGTTAATGTTATTTGTAAAAAATATCCCAATGTTTATCTTGCTGGTTACTGGTGGTATGCTTTTTATCCTATCTATATTAGAAGAATGTTGAAAGAAAGATTAGAAATTGTCCCAGCTAACAAAATTAGCGGTTTCTTTTCCGATGCCTATGTGGCGGAGTGGAGCTATGGAAAGCTCTGTCTTATTAGAAAGGAATTAACAAGGGTTCTATCTGAGAAAGTTAAGGAGGGCTACTATAGTGAGAGTTACACCTTAGAGATAGCTAAATTATTGCTTAATCAAAATCCAAGGGATATTTATAATTTAAATAAAGAGAAAATTTAATTGAAGTATCTTCCCATCTTTTTCTTCCAGATTAAATAGATCGCAATCGACGAAAAATATCCTAAGATCTCCTCAAAGGCTGTCAAATCAAGGTTTACCTTTAATTTTTCGAGTGTGACTTAGTGTGTGCGTCGACTTATGATTTATGTGTTATATACTATAATCAAATACGAAAATTTATGCCAAAAGGATAAAGGGTGTTAGCTAGGAAAGCTCCCGTGCGAACTTTTTTAAGAAAGGAGATTAAGACAAACAAGGGGTTGTTAAAGCCGTGAGGGACCATTTGAATAATGTAAGGCCAAGAATAATAAAAAATCTAGAAGATAAAGGATAATTGAATGAAAATAAAAGTACTTGAGACAAAGCAGGAAATGGGCAAAGCCGCTACTGAGGAAGCAGCAAGGATCCTGATAAGTACAATAAGGGAAAAGGGTGAGGCAGTTTTTGTGGCAGCTACCGGTGTATCTCAATTTGAGTTTCTGGAAAATCTCACAAGCATACCTTCCATTGATTGGCCGAAGACAACCATGTTTCACTTGGATGAATATATAGGCATCCCGCAGACTCACCCCGCAAGTTTCAGGAAGTACTTAAAGGAAAGATTAATTGATAAAGTACATCCGCGGACTGTCTATTTAATTAAAGGAGATGCCGAGGACCCGGAGTCGGAATGTAAGCGCCTAGATAAAATCATCAGTGAGAAGGAAATCGATGTTGCCTTTGTTGGGATTGGTGAGAATGGACACCTAGCCTTCAACGATCCTCCAGCGGATTTTAATACTGAAAGGCCATATCTTGTGGTTGAACTTAATGAGGCCTGTAGAAGACAACAGCTCGGTGAAGGATGGTTCAAGAACCTTAATGAGGTGCCTCACAGAGCAATTTCCATGTCCATCAAGCAAATTATGAAGTCAAAGAATATAATCTGTACTGTTCCGGATAGCCGTAAAGCACAGGCTGTTAAGGATTGCCTTGAAGGCAACATCTCTCCACATCATCCTGCTTCTATATTGAGAAAGCACAAAAATGCTTTTTTGTTTTTGGATAGGGGTTCAGCTAAACTGCTTGAAAGAAGGCAATATGCCTGAGAAAGAGCCTCTTGTATTTAAAAATGCAAGGATAATGACTCCCATGAGGGTAATAGATAATGGTGTATTAATAGTTAGTGATGGCAAAGTTTCCAATGTTGGCTCTGAAGATAAAATTAAGATTCCTGAAAATGCAAAGGTAATAGATGCCGCCGGCAAGTATTTGACCCCAGGGTTCATTGACATTCACCTTCATGGTGGAGGCGGAGCAGATACTATGGATGCAACAGAAGAGGCCATGGAGAAGATATCAGTTGCCCATGCTAAAGGAGGTGCAACCTCCATTGTCCCCACCACCACATCTGCTCCCATGGATGATATAATAAAGGCGGTTAAGGTTATAGAATTGGCTAAGAAAAGGACATTGCCTGGGGCACAGGTCTTGGGCGCTCATATAGAGGGGCCGTACTTTTCCATGGAGCAAAGAGGGGCGCAAAATCCAGAGTTTTTAAAAGAACCCAAGCCAGAGGAGTATCTAAAGCTTTTGGATGAATATGATTGTATCCTCAGAGTTTCTGCAGCTCCTGAGCTAGAGGGGGCATTGGAATTGGGACGAGAGCTAAGAAGGCGTGAAATTGTAGCCTCAATCGCTCATACAAATGCAACCTATCAAGGTATCCTTGCCGCCGTTGAGGCTGGCTATACCCATGTAACACATATGTACTCAGGAATGTCTGGACTAACGAGGATCAATGCATACAGGATCTCCGGCGTCATAGAGTCAACCCTTTTATTAGACGAGTTAACCACCGAGGTAATTGCCGATGGACATCATCTTCCTCCCAGTCTTATGAAGCTAATAATAAAGGTAAAGAGCCTGGATAAGGTATCAGTTATAACAGATGCCATAAGTGCCGCCGGATTAGGGCCGGGGAAATACTCTATTGGAGGATTGGACGCTATTGTTGAAGATGATGTGGCAGAAGAGTTCGAAATCCCGGAGGAAGAGGGAAACTATGTAGCCAAGCTATTAACCCGGGATGCCTTTGCAGGCAGCGTGGCCACGATAGACAGGTGCGTGAGGAATATGATCAAGCTTGTGGGCCTGTCAATACAGGATGCGGTTAAGATGGCCACCATAAACCCAGCTAAGGTGATAGGGCTGGACGAGAAAAAGGGAAGCTTAGCAGAGGGAAAGGATGCCGATATACTCATCCTTGATGAGGATGTAAATGTTATTATGACAATAGTTGGAGGAAGAATAGTATATAGGAAATAATTTTAGTAGAGAGAAGACCAATTTTCAGGAGGTGATGCAGCAGAAAAAGATATGAGTTAGTTGAGAAAATAAATTTAAAGGAAGAATAATTATGAGGTGGTTTAAGAACGCCCTTTTTTTACTGAAAAGTGGATAAAGAATCTGTAAATAAGAGGTAGGCTGGGAGAAAAAAAGTAGAAGTTGAACAGAAAAGTACGGGTATGTGACGAATTCTGCTTATCTCAATTGGCTCTCTGACAAAACAAAAAAGACCTCTTCATGAAGAGACTAGAAAGAAACTAGATTTACCGAACTATCTGAAGGAATTGGTATTAGGGAGGAGATCTTTTTCTCTGGATCAGGGAAAGGGTGAAAGCCGGTACCTTCGGGGCTTCTAGTTTTTTCTTGTAGGTTTTATTCCAGGTTTTCAGATACTTCATAAGGTTATCGGTCTTTTCCCCTCGCCTGTTATAGTTAATGATAGGAATGGAAGAGGTGCTTCTTACACGATCAAAATTTCTCTTTCAGGAATAAGATAAGATCCGTCTAACTCATCTGCTGGACTGCATGCACATCCTATGGGAAGCTCAAGACCTATCTCTACTTCAATGTTGGTAGTTATCATTGCCTGATAACCAAACACCTTAACCTTTTTATGAGGATTATGATTTGCTCTTTTGTAGCCAATTTTTGCTTCAAGGTCGGCTGGCGTCCTCGGACAACGCACATAAATCAAGGACTCATCTCCCGTTAGATCTATCTTTGAGATACAAGAGCCTAGGAGCTTAAGATAAAGTCCTTCTTGAGATAGTCTTTTCTCTAAACCGAGAATATATGCAAGCTCACTTTGTCTTTGATCTTCCTCCTTTGGAATAAAGCAAAAAGAGAGGGCTCGGAAAGTGGGTTTTTTTTCACAGAGGGAGGAAGATCATCTTTAGGACAAGTGGCAAAGGAGCGTCTTTCTTTACCGAGGATGATCTTTGAGGGATGGTTTAAAGAATCGATTATTCGATAGCGAAGACTCTTTAAGAAGTCTTCTTTAAGGGGAATACTTCTACATTCCTGGCAGGCATAATTGCACCCTCTGTAATTGGCAAAGGTGGGGAAAAGGGTCCCATCGTAGGAGAGAATTTTTCCAGTTACCAGACCGACTTCTTTGACGATCTCTAGGGAGAACATGGAAAATCTCATCAAACTTCTTTGGCCCAATTCGCTTTTTGAAATTAGTAAAGTCAGCCTCGCAAGGAATCCGATCATCAGATATTCCGGCATAGACCCTATAGCAACGTCCTTTATCTTTATCATGGAGCGAGGAGATAAACTCTGTGTGAGATTTGAACCGATCCAGATACCTCGAAAGGCAAAGGACAAAGATAGAAGCAGGATCAAAGCAGACTCCTCCCTCCCTGCTATAGGAGGAGGAAACTTCGGATCTTACAAAGGAAAAATCTATAAGAGAGGTAGCCAGATTAGAGAAGGAAAAGAACCCCTGAGGGCTGATACCTACAAATCTTCTTTTGTATTGATACAAGGATAGAAAGCGATATCTTTCTTTGGGGAAAACTTTCGGTGCTCAAGATTAATCTGAACGTTGATAGAATTTAGCTTCCTTAATATCTGCTTCAGGGAAAAAGGAGTGAGATCTTTCAAATAGTTTCTCCTGGGGGCAGGTGTTATTCTTTGAGGAAGCCTGCCCCGGGGAATCTATTTCTTTTTACCGGTGAAGATTTGGACATTCAGCCAAGATAGCTTCTCGGCAATTTCAAGCAGTTTTCTATAGTTCGAGACCCAACGCTTTGCTCTTGTCTTATCCTTTTTGGAAAGATAAATCATCTTGGTTTTTCCTGAAAGTCTTAGGGAAAGATAATTTGCCGGATGTTTTTCCCCACTCTGACAGCGCTTGCAGTTCTTTTTTCCGCAGGAATGTCTAAGTTCAACTACAGAACCCCTTATGAAGGGACCATTACCGTGTAGCTCTTTGGTTAACTTTCTTCTTTCTTTGTAAACATCCAAGAGATGCATAGGTATTTTAGGCATGAAGTTAACCTCCAAATGGTTGGCATGTTGGCTGGCATATCAGATTATGCTACAAAAAATAGCCTTTGTCAAGTGCTTTGGGGGTTGTTTGAGATTTCGGTGGGTTGGACCAAGTTGAAAATACAAGGGGAGGAGTTCTTAAACTACCTCAATAATTCCTATTATATTTTTCCCTTAAAAAGTGTGCAGTATCATTGTAGCCAAAAGAATTGAGATGTGTAAACGTAAAGCGGTACTGACTACCCTTAAGCATGAGGAACCCGAGATTATTCCCAATCAAACCACCTTCTTCAGCATTAGTGGGATAAGGAAGTTGGTGCCTCATTTTAGCGAAGAACCACGCGAAGATGCCTTAAAACGACTTGAATTTCTGGATAACTTCATGGTAGAGGTTGGCTGCTGCCGTCTTCACCAGTCAGTAACAATGAAATATTACCCTTAATATTAGAGGCCAGAATTGATATACTAAATCCGGTAGGACCCAGTGATAATATGAATCTTAAAGAATTAAAGGGAAAATATGGTGAGAGGATAACTTTTTTAGGAGGGGTAAGTAAGTTCATAGGAAAGATGAGCCGGGAAGAACTGCAGCAACACTTAAAGGAAGTAATAGAGATTGGTAGTTCGGGAGGAGGATTTATGACCATGGCAGAAGGAGGAATTCCTGATCTCATGAGTCGGAGAGACTTTTCAGTTTTATTTAGCGATTAGCAGAAAATATAGGAGGCGGAGGTAGGTATGGACCTAATAGTGAAAGTTGTCGAGATAAAGGGAACCTGTCCGGTATACAAAGTGGGGGATACTTTCAAACTCGAAGATGGATACCGGCTTGTTTCAGAAATACCGGTATGTATGCATTCTCTGGCTGCCTTGATGCCGCAT
>Ga0209986_10003078_pt1 | contig 14803 bp, 13 predicted proteins | sample BlataG_FD_183168 | JGI IMG/M metagenome (GOLD analysis project Ga0209986, IMG submission 183168) | Deep subsurface microbial communities from Black Sea to uncover new lineages of life (NeLLi) - Black_00105 metaG (SPAdes) (version 2) | ecosystem: Environmental > Aquatic > Marine > Oceanic >...
GCAATGACAGGAATTCACAAAAGTGTTATGTATGATTCAAGTCCCAGCCAGTCCGGTATGGACTACGGACATATTTGTTCGCCTCCGGGATATTGGTCACCTTTAGATTTTTACCATCCCAAATAATCTTTTTGCCGACGCGCTGGGCCACATTACCCAGTAGCACCATCTCGGCCAATGGGCCGGTGTAATCAAAGTTGGCAGTGGCCGGTTTGCCGCCCTTACAGGCATCCAGCCAGTCACGGTGATGACCCTTGGAACGAGGCAATGTCTTGTGAGGACGCTGGTACTCTTTCATTTTGCTTTCCGGGATCAGCCGCGGGCTGCCGCCCCAACCGCCGCAGAGAATCTTACCTTTTTCGCCAATGAAAAGAATGCCATTGCCACCTAATCGCCGTTTTGGTTCCAGCTCTTCCGGCCGCGGCGGCTGATGATTGCCGTCATACCAGGTTAAGGTCACCGGAGGCAAATCACCACGAGCAGGAAACTCATACTTGATTGTAGAACCTTGCGGTGTTACCTCTTTTGTAACTTTGGTGTTAATGGTTTCCACACTGACAGGATGACCAAGTTTCAAGGCCCAGAATGCCGGATCGATATTGTGACAACCCATATCACCGATTCCGCCAGTGCCAAACGCCCACCAGCTCCGCCAGGTATATGGATGATAGTACGGATGATAAGGGCGATATGGAGCCGGTCCCAGCCAAAGGTCCCACTGTAAACCCACAGGCACAGGAGGGATTTCCTCGGGTCTTTTATCCACGGTAAATTGACCACCCCCTCCGGTCCAGGCGTGTACTTCCTTAATCGCCCCGATGGCGCCATCCCAAATCCATTCACATGTGAGACGAATCCCTTCCCCAGAATGGCCGTGGTTGCCCATCTGAGTGGCTACACCTGCTCGATGGGCGGCCTCGGTTACTTGACGCACTTCATAGACTGAATGGGCTAGTGGTTTTTCACAATACACATGCTTACCCCGGTTAATGGCCGCCATGGTAACGACAGCATGAACATGGTCAGGGGTAGCAACCAGCACGGCATCAATCGCCTTTTCCCTATCGAACATCTTTCGAAAATCAATATAAGGAGTGCACTTTTTGAAGCTCTTGGCCGAATTTCCTTGGGCATAGAAGTCATTGATTAATTTCAAAGCAGGCTTTCGACCACCCGTGCCCTTATAGTAGAATCGACTGTAGTCACTCTCCTCATTTGGGTCGGCAATAGCAATAATCCGTACATCTTTGCGCCTGAGCAAGTTTTTAATATTCACAATTCCCTGACCGCCTGTACCAATCACGGCAATATTGACTCTCTCACTTGGGGGCGCCTGTCCTGCTCCGCCCAGAACATATTGTGGAATAATACTAAAAACGGAAGCAGCACAAGTACCCGCAATAAAATCACGACGAGATATTTGGGATGCACGAAACCTTGAACTCTTTTTGTTATTCATAACCATTTCCCCTTGAATTTTCTTTTTCGGAAATTGTCCCAGTTTCAGTTGAATTTCGTCAATTGGCTTAAACAACTCATCTCATACGCCATACTTTAAGCCACAGCCCGCTGCTCGTCAATGCCTTTCCCTAATCTTCTCACCGTATACATCGTAGAGATGCCTACCATCTCCGAGATAAGAATCCTGCTCAGTGTTTTCCTGGAATCCGGCCATTTACATTTAAGAGAGAACTTCAATCGCTACTCTGCAATCTCAAGGTTGCTCAGAGTTGTACATCGGCGATAAGCTGCTCATTGATAACCGCGGCGTTCACGGTATGAGAGAAGTAAAGGGCACCGTTGCTCTCAAGGCCGGCAAACATCCGCTTACCCTGACCTTCTTCCAGGGCTTCGGCGGCCAGGGCCTTCGACTCACTCTCAAAGCACCAACCATCGCCCCCAACAAACGACCGATACCTTCCAATATCCTCTGGCATGCAAAATAAACACAGGTAAGATGATTGTAGCTACAGACATTGTTGAACTATTGTTGGCTGAATAACAAATGGCTAAACTGCACTGGACTCTGAGTACAAGATTTGTCAGCAGAGACTTCAATAGACTGGAATTCGAGCAAAGTCTTGATATAATAGTGCAATTGGAAGGTTTGGTCGCGTAGCTAAGCGTTCGATATGGGAAATGTCAGCTGAAAGATTCGCCATCGGACACGACTCTGCTACATATACAACTTATCATAAGAATTCAATAATGGAGAATAGCCAGATGTCTGAATTTCAACCATTCGTTATGGAACGCATGATGTCCAAGTTTGAACAGGATGTCGAATACAACCTGTCTGAAAGCGGCGTACAACCCATCTCACTTGGTGAGCTGTTGGCCGATGAACCCGATTATATCAACCACTTACTCGCCACCGGACTCAATTATCCGCATGTCAATGGCATCCCCGAACTGCGGGAGAACATCGCAGCTCTTTACGAAGGGGCTATGATGAACAACATATTAGTCACCGTAGGGGCAATTGAAGCCAACTATATTACGACCCGTACCCTACTCAGCGCAGGAGACGAAATCGTAATCATGCTTCCCAACTATATGCAAATCTGGGGCATTGCGAAAAACTACAATTTGGAGTTAAAGACATTTCATTTGCGTGAAGAACATGGCTGGGCGCCTGACTTGGGCGAGTTAAATGAAATTGTTACACACAATACAAAGCTCATCGCCATATGTAATCCAAATAATCCCACCGGCTATATTCTCACCGAGGCCGAAATGGATGACATCATCGGTACGGCTGAGCGAGTTGGTGCATGGATCTTAGCCGATGAAGTATATAGTGGCGCCGAGCGATTAACTGATGAACAAAGCCCATCCTTTTATGGTAGGTACAACAAAGTGATAGCGGTCGGCAGTATGAGCAAAGCGTATGGCTTGCCTGGTCTTCGCATAGGTTGGGTAGTCGGCCCTGTTGATACCATAGACGATATTTGGGCGCGGCATGAATACACTACGATTAGCGCCACTATCTTGTCAAACAAACTTGCGGCAATTGCCTTATCTGCAGAAGTACGTCCTCGCATTATTCAGCGTACTCGCAATTATATCCGAAAAGGATATCCAATTTTGCAACAATGGATGGATAGTCATAAGAATACATTCAGCCTTACACCACCACGGGCGGCCGCAATCGCTTTCGTCCGTTATCATTTCGACATCAATTCTACTGAGTTTACAGAGCGGTTGCGTAAAGAAAAGAGCGTGCTCATTGTCCCGGGGGAACACTTCGGTATGGATAAATTTATCCGAATCAGTTTTGGTCTGCCAGAGAATTACCTCACATCGGCATTAGACCGCATCCACGACTTTATCATGGAGTTAAAAAATTAATCAACTAATAGCCAGGAAACGGTAATGCTCAAATCCACAGATGTCGTAAACGAAGTTCGGCTCGCCGAATCACGTATTCGGTCACACATTCGGCAAACAATTTTGGAACATTCCCGTTATTTGAGCCAGGTTGGCGGTGCGAACGTATATTGCAAGCTGGAGAATTTGCAGTATACAGGCTTGTTCAAGGTACGAGGAGCGATGAATAAGCTCCTTTCAGTGATGTCGGAGGAACTTGTGCAGGGCGTCGTGACCACATCTCAAAACATTGAAAAGTATTTTATAACCTGGAAGGACAGTTTATGAAAATAATTACATTAGAGCAAATTAAGGAAATTTTACCCTCACTTGACCTCATCCCTGCCATTGAAGCGGGCTTTACCGCCTATTCAGCAGGACAAGCAGTGGTACCGCCTGTAGGTGAGTTAATACTGGATAAGGGAGAAGTACACATTAAATATGGCTATCTTAAACAGGATGACCATTACGTTATCAAAATAGCGTCAGGTTTTTACGACAATCCCAAGCTTGGCCGGCCTTCCGGCAATGGGCTGATGCTGTTGTTCAGCCAGCAAACAGGAGAGCTGACGAGCATTCTTCTTGATGAAGCTTATCTGACTGATATACGTACAGCCATAGCCGGCGCCATCGTTGCAAAACACCTTGCTCCCAAAAAAATTGAACACATTGGCATTGTGGGCACAGGCACTCAAGCACGCTTACAGTTAATGTATTTGTCGCAAGTCACAACCTGTCGGCAGGTCCTGGTATGGGGTAGAGGCGATTCGCAATTAACACGGTATCGGCAAGAAATGGAAGCACACGATTTTATAATTGAGACAACCTTGAATACAGCCGACATTCTTAAAACCTGCCATCTTATCGTCACCACAACTCCTGCCACTTCTCCCTTGCTAAACGTTGACGATTTGCAGACGGGCACTCACATCACAGCTATTGGGTCAGACACCCCCCATAAGCAAGAATTAGATTCGGCCATTTTGAACAGAGCGGATGTAGTCGTTGCAGATAGTATCTCGCAGTGCCTGTTACGGGGTAAAATACACAAAGCCGTTCAATCAGGTCAAATTCGCCGGGATGATGTGGTCGAGTTAGGCAATATCATTTCAGGGAAAACCTCGGGGCGCACATCTGATAATCAAATTACAGTGACCGATTTGACCGGTGTTGCCGTACAAGATGTTAAGATCGCTACGGCGGTTTATGAAGCATCAATTTGACCCAATTGTGTCTGAATCAGTACTAATTCAAAGCTAAATTTGCCTCATTTCTGCTGACGACATACAATATCCCCTTTCAGCACGACCAACAGGGCAGCAGGGGTGCACGTTATCTTTGTAGGTAAAAACGGGGATTATTATGCTTATAGAGCCATACTGCTGCCTATTTGAAGGTGTGGATTCCCGCTTTCGCGGGAATGACAGGAGGCAAGTATTAAAAGATGCGAAATTGCAGCCGAAGCCCCAAAAAAATCTACCTACAATCGTGACGGGCACCCGGGCAGCAGGATTCCGCATTTTTTCCTTGCTCCAGGAAATAATTTATATTTTTACTCTTGACTTTTTTCCTCGGTCTGCGTTATAATTTCAAGACTTGTGGCTCGGGCGCACAGGCCAAAAGCCTAAGGAGGTGGTCCCGACGTGTTTCCAACTGCTGAGTAGGCAGTGGGAAAAAGCAGCCATTTTAGGAGATTTTGATAGCGCTAAGAAAGGCACGAAGTTTACCACGGACGTAGAAGAGTTGGAGAGGCAAATATGGTACAAAGACAGAAACTAACACGACGAGAACTCTTGAAGAGTTCGGCAGTAGCGGCCGGAGCCCTGGCGTTGACGGGCGCGGCAGCTCCTCTGGCGGAAGCGAGGGGCAGCGACACAATCCGCGTCGGCGTGGTCGGGTGTGGCGGGCGAGGGTCCGGCGCAGCGCATGACTGTGTCAAGTCTTCGCCGGGCGTAAAAATCATCGCCCTGGCCGACGCGTTTGGGGACCGCCTTGGCGGCTTGAAGAACGAGCTCAAAGTCCGCGACAACCGCTGCTTCGTCGGCCTCGACGCATACAAGGAGCTGATGGCTCTGGACGACGTGGACCTGGTAATTCTGGCGACGCCGCCGGGCTTTCGGCCCGTGCAATTCGCCGAGGCCATCAACCGCGGCAAAAATGTCTTCATGGAGAAGCCCGTGGCGGTTTGTCCGGCGGGGATCAAGATGGTCATCGAGGCGTCGAAGAAGGCGTCGGAGAAGAAACTGGCCGTGGTTGCGGGCACACAGCGCCGCCACGAGGCGGCGTATGTGGAGACGATGAAGCGAATCCACGATGGCGCAATCGGCGAGATTGTCTCAGCCCAGTGCTACTGGAACCAGGGCGCGCTTTGGGTTGATCGCGCCAAGACCAACTGGGACAACTACAAGAGCGGCAAGTGGGCGGACGTCGAGTGGCAAATCCGCAACTGGCTGTTTATCAGGTGGCTTTCGGGCGACCACATTGTCGAGCAGCACGTACACAACATCGACGTAATCAACTGGGCGTTCAACGCGCTTCCCGACCAGGTACACGGCCTGGGAGGTCGGCAGGACCGGACGGGCCCGCAGTATGGCAACATCTTTGACCACTTCGGGGTTGAGTTCTTCTACCCCGGCGACGTGCGAACCATCAGCATGTGTCGGCAGATCGATGGCACGACGAACCAGGTTAGTGAGCGCGTGGTCGGCACGAAAGGCGTCAGCAACTGCTGCGGTACAATCGAGGGCGAGAAGGCGTGGCGTTACGAGGGCCCGAACCCCAACCCGTACGTACAGGAGCATGCCGAGCTGATCAAGAGCATCCGGGACGGCAGCCCGCTCAACGAGGGCCAGAGGATAGCCGAGAGCACGCTTTGTGCAATTATGGCCCGGGAATCGGCCTATGCAAGGCAGCAGCTTAAAACGTCATGGTTCATGAGCAAGTGTACGCTGGACCTGTTGCCGCCGGATGGTCTCAAGCTGAGCGATTCCAAGCCGGTGCCTCCGTTCGCTGTTCCGGGTCAGTACAAGCTGGCCGGCTTCGGATAGTGGGACGCGAAGCAGAAAAAGGGATGAGAAAAGTCGGTCCGGCTTTAGACGGAGCCGGTGGATAGAAAGCACCAGCTTGTTCTGCCAGACGGCTTAAAGATATAGTGCTAAGGAGATTACTGATGGCATTGTCGGAAAAAGGTAGACCGAAACAAAATAAACGCGCGACCACGGCCGCCGGCGCAGCGGCGCTGGCCGGCTCATTGGCGTCTGTAGTGCATGCACAAGGGTCGGGTACAATCAAGGCGGGGCTGCTCGGGTGCGGCGGACGCGGCAACGGCGCTATAAAACAGTGCCTCAATGCCGATCCGGGCGTGGTGGTTGTCGCGGTGGCGGACCTGTTCGAGAGCAAGGTCAAGAGAACCAGGGATTCCCTTATGAGGGATAAGAAATTCGAAGGCCGAGTGCAAATTCCGGATGATAATCTTTTCTGGGGTTTTGACTGCCACGAGAAGCTGGCCCAGTGCGAGGCGGATTTGCTGTGTATGGCGACTGCTCCTGCGTTTCGCGGCAGGCAGATGCTGGCCGCGGTCAAGGCCGGGAAGCACATTTTCACAGAGAAGCCGGTAGCCACTGACCCGGCCGGCTGTCGGGAGGTGATGGAGGCCTCCAAAATCGCCAAAGAGAAAGGTCTCGGCATCGTCGCCGGGACACAGCGGCGGCACGAGTTCAGCCGAATTGAGCTTATGAAGCGGATTCACGACGGCCAGATTGGCGAGCTGGTGGGCGGCCAGTGTTACTGGTACGGCGGCGGCATCTGGTTCCGCGGCTACAAGGAAGGCCTGAGCGAGCTGGAGTGGCAGTGCGAGAACTGGTACCACTTCAACTGGCTTTCGGGCGACCAGATTTGCGAGCAGCACATCCACAACATCGACATAATGAACTGGTGCTTCGACGGCCCGCCGGTCAAGTTCACAGCCGTGGGCGGCCGCGCCTGGCGCAGCTACAACAGCGGGCAGATACGCTCTGCGAAGGACGTCTGCCGGAAGTACAACAACGGCAGCGAGGAGGACTGGGAGAAATACAACGGCGACATCTGGGACCACATTTTCGCCGAGTTCGAGTACGCCAACGGCGCCCGCTGCCTGAGCTTCAGCGGGCATAGTCCCGGCACCGGCCGCGGCGGCGAGAAGGTCGTCGGCACCAAGGGCACGAGCAACTGCAGTAACAGCACCTCCGGCGAAAATCCGTGGAGGTTCAAAGGCAGGAACGTCAACGGAATGCAGCAGGAGCATATTGACCTCATCAAGAGCATTCGGGCCGGCAAGCCGCTCAACGAGGGCCAGCGTATCGCTGAGAGCACGCTGACGGCCATCGGCGCACGTATGAGCGCCTACACGGGCCGCAGCTTTAGTTGGAACTGGTTGCTGAACGCCTCCAAACGGGACATTGTGCCGAAGCAGGAGGATCTCAAGCCCGGTCGCGGGGTCTTCCACTCCATCGCGACCGGCCGCGACAAGCTCGTATAGGGCCGGACCGGCTTGTTTCCAACCTGTTAGAGGGGCCTGTTGCCAAGGATTCTTCTTGTCGGTTAGACCGTGGTGCGGCCAACTTTCATTACCATGACCCTACCATGTGGCGACCACAACATACCTATTTCTGCTCGTGAACATCCTATCAGGCGAAACCGTGTCGGGCACTACGTTCCCAAAAGGTCATTGCTGCCAAATCTGTACATATTAGCACAAACCGTTCCCGCTATTTTTTCCAGAAAAGACTGGTGAGCGGGGTTAGCTTCGGCTGCCGCCGGTTTGGCGGCGATGCGGGTGTTCTTCAAAATACTTGATGGTGATCTTTAAACCTTTGTCCAGTCCTACTTTTGGTTCCCAGTTTAATTTTTTCTTTGCCAGGGAAATATCGGGCTGACGTTGAGCCGGGTCATCGTCAGGCAAAGGTTCAAAAACAATTTCAGATTTCGAACCGGTCAGCCCTATCACCTTGCGGGCAAGCTCAAGGATAGATATCTCAACAGGATTTCCTAAATTAACCGGGCCGGTAAGGTCATCAGGACTGTTCATTAGCTTTATCAGAGCTTCTATAAGGTCATCGACATAGCAGAAGCTCCGTGTTTGAGTGCCGTTACCATAAACAGTAATGTCTTTTCCTTCGAGAGCCTGCACTATAAAGCTACTTACGACTCGTCCGTCGTGTGGCAGCATCTTTGGTCCGTAGGTGTTAAAAATCCTCGCAACCTTTATCTTGAGATTATGCTGCCTGTGATAATCAAAGAAGAGCGTTTCGGCGCACCTCTTGCCTTCGTCGTAACAGGACCTTACCCCAATAGGATTTACATTGCCCCAATAATCTTCCACCTGAGGATGAACCAGAGGGTCGCCATAGACTTCTGAGGTTGAGGCTTGAAGTATTTTTGCCTTAACGCGTTTCGCAAGACCAAGCATATTGATAGCGCCGTGTACGGACGTCTTTGTGGTTTGAACGGGGTCGAACTGATAGTGGAACGGAGAAGCCGGGCAAGCGAGGTTATAGATTTGGTCAACTTCAACATACAACGAAAAGCAGATATCGTGACGAAGCACTTCAAACATAGGATTTGAGAGAAGTGGTGCTATATTGGCGCGTTGACCGGTATAGAAATTATCCACGCAGATTACTTCACACCCTTCCTTGAGCAGTCTTTCACAAAGATGCGAGCCAAGAAATCCCGCACCACCTGTTATGAGGATGCGTTTGGTTAAACCGGGTCTTCTCATAAATATTTCACTTCCTTATAGACCTCCGGTTAATACAAGAGGCCGTAGATAATCATTATAGTATTTTCCTGCTGCCGGTCACTCATTAAAGAAAGCCCTTCTTGACCAACAAGCAGCGCCACTTTCGCTCCTAAAAATAGCGTCTCGCAGGACGCTGTCAAGTCTAAAACGTGTCCCTCCCGGGGTGCCAAGGGCGGTGTACGTCCTATATGGATGCTCTCAAGATGAATACTTTCGAACCATTTGGTTCCTGAAAAACCGGCTCGCAAAGAGATACAACGAGTAAAAATTTTTACCCATCGTTGTTAGTTTTTGTCAAGTATGTGCCTAAAGATACTGAAACGCCTGTTTTGGCAGTTCAGTATTACAAGACAAATTAAATCCAAGTTAATTTTTTGCTTAACCCGGCCCAAACTTGCGCCGATAAAAGATTTGAAAGGTTCCTATTTTGCGACTTATTGCAAAATAGGCCCCTTTGAAACACCTGAAGGCCGTATTGAGTTAAAAAAGGAGATTTAAGATGGGGATTCAAAATTGGTCGGAGAATATCGTCCTCGTGGACTTGCCCCAGGAACCAGGAATGTCTGACGAGCTCAAAGGCGTTATTGAAATCGTGCGTGACAGAGGTGACTGTGACGTGGTAATTGATTTTTCCAGCGTCGATATTGTAACTTCTTCAAGTCTCTCGAAGCTGCTGAAGCTGCGCAAGATGTTGGGCGATTGTGCACATCGGCTTGTTTTTTGCAGCGTTGCCCCTGCTACCAGGGGTATCTTTACGGTAACCGGCCTCGATGGAATTTTTGAACTTGCTGATGACAAGTTTGTTGCCCTGGCCGGCTTGCAGCTGGTCAGTTAGCCGGAGCTGGACTAATGAGCTTGACATCCGGCTTGTCTTTTGTATAATATGAAGTATCTTTTCCGGGAGGATACCGGGAACCGGACGATAGGGTTTCCTCGTTGAGCCGGCTACGAAGATCGCTCTAAAACGGCGGTGTTCGTAATCTGCTCGCGAGGTTCTTGTAACCCCGCACCCAAAATGGAGCGCAGCGAACCGCTTTTTTGGTGCGTGGCAAAAGTAGGACACAAGTAAATGGACGAAGAATCTCTGCAGCAAATAGAGCAGATAATAGGTTATAAATTTTCTAACCGCAATCTCTTATCCAAGGCGTTCACTCATTCCTCTGCCGCCGATAATCGTCTTTTAAGTAATGAAAGACTGGAGTTTTTTGGTGACTCCATTTTAGCTGCGGTTATTTGTCAAGCCCTTTTCGAGCGGTTTTCAGGTTATCTGGAAGGTGACTTAACGAAGATAAAGAGCATGCTTGTTTCTCGCGCGACCTGCGCTCGTGTCGCCAGGCAGCTCGGCCTGCAAAAATTTCTAAAAGTCGGCAAAGGTATGAACTCCAGCCGGTCTTTGTCAGGTTCTCTTGTTGCCGGCCTATTGGAGGCCGTTATCGCTGCAATTTATGTTGACAGCGGATTTGACGCTGCTCGCAGTTTTATCTTAAGAACTTTTACTTCGTTAATTGATCGAGCCGATGCGGAACAAGCTCAGGGCAATTTCAAATCCTTATTGCAGCAATACGCCCAGCAGCAGTTTAATACCACTCCCGTCTATGCACTGCTTGATGAAAAAGGGCCCGACCACAACAAATGTTTTGAGTCGGAAGTGATTCTCGCAGACCGTCATTTTCTGAGTGCCTGGGGGACGAACAAGAAAGAAGCAGAGCAAAAAGCCGCTCTTAATGCCCTCATCGAATTAGGTGTGCTTGAAAGCGCTTTGCCGGACTGCGATGCGGAACCAGACCCCCATTTGTGAATGGCTGCAAATGGGAACCTGGATTAAAATTCCGGCGAGCTTATTCGTTGTGCGTCTTGCGTGATGCGTATTGCGAAAGATATACCCTGTACGATACCTGTTTTCGCAGGTGTAATATTGTCATTCCCGCGCAAGGGGGAACTCGCTACGATTTTCGCCTGGCAATCACTCTGTAATTAGCCGCGCCAAAGAGTATAAAGCCAATGCGGTTATAATTATGAAAACAATGATTGAGCCGAATAAAATCGCAGCTTCTTTGATAAAATTACGTGCCGTGATTGTTGGAAGTTTCGTTGCTTTATAGACGACGGCTATTGCCGCCGCTAATGGCAGCAGCCACAGCATAGATTGTGGATTTACCCCGATTTCTTCGGGTGCTGTAAAGGTTGCCATTACAAGGATAGCTTCTACCGACATTTTACTCTCCGGGCGTCTCTGCGCTGCGCAGATGGGCCAAATAAACAGCGTTTACAATGCACAAAAGGTTGAGCAATCCGGCGGTGCTTGTGTATATCTGTCCGATTTCGTTCGGCTGGCTGTAGACAGGATAAGCTGGGCCACGGGTCAACATCCCCAAGGCCACTACCAGCGGCGAATTCATAACTTGTGCCAGTACCACATACCACGGGGTTGACCCGAACAGGTCAATTACACCGATTGAGCCGACATATATACCCACGGAGAAAATCAAGGCAATCGTTGCGAATATGATTATCGACCTCTTTTTTTGCTTTAGCACAAAATGTCCCGCGCCCGGCACGAGCCAGGCCAGCAGTCCGACAATCAGCATCAACAGTGTGCGGCTTTCCTTCGAACGTCGTGCCATTACGATGCTCCCTCAGATTCTTCCGGTGTATTGGCATCTGCCGCTGCCTCTCCCTCTCCGGCCCACCTGAAGCTCATACGTTTTAATATGTTTTCCGGGTTAAAGTGCACCGCTGCCAGGCTCTGGGATTGAATATGCTCTTCTCTGTATATTTGTATCGCCTTGATTGTTTCGTATTGCTCCTGGTCAAGCCGTTTAACTGAAATATTTCTTAAGCAATAGTAGCTCATATCCGGCTTGAATTCCATAGGATTGTCCTTCTTTAGAGTCGCAGTATCAACGGTGTTACCGGCCTGCGGCACGAGTGAATAGAGCTGGGCTATGAGCCGGGCATTATTTTTTTGCTGATTGATTAAAAATTGTGCCGCCGGATTACCCGCATTTTGTACAGCCCATGTTTCTAATGCCATACGCGAGTTTCTCGATATGTTTGTCAAATTTTGCAGCTCGAATACATTGGGGTCGCCTTCGTCTTTTTTGGTCTGGTTTCCATAAAGCTCGTTAAATTTCTCAACTGCGCTCTCCCAGCCGTCCTTTTCCGCCAGGCCGATAAACTCCTCAGCCTTTCTTTTGGTGGTATCCATTGCGGCAAGTCTCTTTAAGTCTTCGGCCACTTTTTCTTTTACCGAATAAACATCTTCACTTGCCTGGTCTTCATCCTGGTCAAGTTTAAGCGTGCTTTTGCTGTAGGTCTGATTTATGCTTTCCGGCCCAGAGGCCTTTTCCGCTCTAATTATCCGTACAACGACCGTATTTGTCCCGGGATATCCCTGTATTTGTGTCCGTATATCCTTCATCGGCCCGATATTTTCATACATTCTCGGCTCTGGCACATCGTAAGGCCCAAGCTCGCTGGCCTGAAGCTCATCAATCGCAAATACAATCTGAGTCAATCCCACCGGATTGTATTCGTATCCGTAACCCTTTAGATACAGCATTCCAAGGTATTTATCCGCCTGTATGTCGAGCGCGCTAAGCAGACCCGTCTGTCCCGCATATACCTTGATTTTGTATTTTTCACTCAATTGTTCAGCGGCAGTTTCATAATCGCCGGCCATTTGCCTGAACTGCTCGGGGCTGAGATTTGCATCCTCTATATCTATATCTTCAAAGCCCGCCTCGGTAAGTGTCTTTGCTTCCTGCAGAATTTTCTCTGCCTTCGAATTTATTTTGTTCTGCAGAAGCTGCTTTGAAATGATACTTGCCACCTCGGCATAGCTTTTAATTTGTTCGGTCTGTGGCGAATTCGGGTCGTTCGGGTCCGATGGAACCGATGTAGTGAATTGTTCTATATGTTTTTGGTAATATTCTTCTGTCTCTTCCTGCGTGGGTGCGGTCACTGTCTTTGAAACATCATCGAGCTTGACGGCGATGTATTCGAGCTGGACCCTGTCGGCAAGTTTATACCCGAAGCCGTAGGGGTTTTCCTCACTTACGGCGTCGGCAAAGAATTTTTTGTATTTGTCAAAATGCGCAGAGATTTTTTCTTCGTTTGGCTCAGATTGGGTTTCGGCAAACACGGCCGAATCAAATCTCACAAATTCAACGTCGATTGTTTCCCTTTCCCGGCTTACATTGTGCATTATCTGCGCCGCTGTAACATCCTGCCCTGAGCAGGTCATCCTGGCGTACTCCAGTACCGCCAGCAGTTTGCCGAACGTCGTTCGCATCTCTTTGGTAAATTGTGGCATTATTCTTGCTAACAGTTTGCCCGAATCCTCGTTTGATATTCTAACTCCCGCGAGCCGGGCTTCGTTTTTCAAACAATACCAGTATATATCGCCTGGCACCGTACGCCTGTAAATATCATTGATTTGTTTATCGCTTATCCTGTACTCGTTTACTCTTGTCATTTGTTTTATATGCCTGGTTAATGCCGGTGAAGTTCTCCGCTCGGAAAAGAGCAGTTCGCCCAGCAGAAGCGCTTGCAAGTCTTGCACATTAGATAATGGAACGCCAATGTTTCTCAGCAGTTCATCTACCCCCAGCCCCCTCAGAATTACCAGTTCTCGCATTGCCACATCCCGGTCTTTCTCCGTTATTTTCCTGTTATCTGCGAAGTAAGCCACTGTGTTGTGGCGTCCCGTTCCTATTTGACTAAGCTGTTGGATTAATGCGCTGCCGCCTATAAAGCCGACCATTATAATGACGACTACAATGGCCATCACTTTCGTTTTGTTTTTTCGAAACCATTTAACTAAATTCATATCTACGCCTCGAATTCGCTCCAAAATGGATACATTCGCTTCTAACAGGCGAATTGCTGTTTCTATCGAATTTTGAAGCTCTAAAGTATATGCGACTGCCTGAGCTTTGCAAGAAAAATAGCCCCGCACCAAAAAAACACTTCACTGCGTTCCGTTTTTGGTGCGGGATTCGGTTCCCTACAAATGATTTGAATTTTACCGCCGGTTGTCTTATGATACTGAGACGATGAACGAACAAAAGGCATACCGAGGGGTCCCCGAAGGCAATAAGGGGTGCGTCATCCGGCGCCGCATCGACGGACGTTTGAGGGTGCCCCTGAAATCAGCTCAGGCCTTTACCGAGGCCTTTAATTGTTTGCCCGGCGGGGTCAACTCGCCGGTAAGGGCCTTTGGCGGCGTGGATATTGGGCCGCTTTTCATCGAGCGCGCGGCCGGCTCAAAAATCTACGATATCGACGGCAATGAGTATATTGACTACGTTGGCTCCTGGGGCCCGATGATACTCGGACACGCCCATCCTGCGGTAATAAAAGCCATTGGCGCCGCAGCGAAAAAAGGGACCTCGTTCGGGGCGCCGACATTGGCTGAAACCGCGCTGGCCAAAAAAATAATCGCTGCTTTCGACTCTATCGAAAAAGTCCGTCTTGTAAGCAGCGGCACCGAGGCGGTAATGACTGCCATCCGACTGGCCCGTGCATATACCGAAAAGGATTTAGTAATCAAGATGGCCGGCTGCTATCACGGCCACAGCGATTCACTGCTTGTCGCGGCGGGTTCCGGCCTCGCCGAGAGTGGCAGCCCATCGAGTGGCGGTGTTCCTGATT
>Ga0209986_10003079_pt1 | contig 14802 bp, 12 predicted proteins | sample BlataG_FD_183168 | JGI IMG/M metagenome (GOLD analysis project Ga0209986, IMG submission 183168) | Deep subsurface microbial communities from Black Sea to uncover new lineages of life (NeLLi) - Black_00105 metaG (SPAdes) (version 2) | ecosystem: Environmental > Aquatic > Marine > Oceanic >...
TACCATAAATAGGCTAAAAATACCTATCTATTATGTCAAACAACGGTCACAAAAGGCAGGGTAACGTCAATGTACAGGGTATGGGTATCTTTTTAATTTACATTCTGGAATCCTCTCCTTTCAACTATAGCAGCTATCCCCAGCCCACCCCCACCACAAATGGTCTCCAATCCAAATCGTGAACCACTCCTCTTCATCTCATGCAGTAAGGTCACCAATCTCATGGCACCGGTTGCAGCGATGGGGTGACCAAGGGAAATGCCAGAACCATTGACATTAATCTTTTTATCATACTCTCCCTTTTTTATACACATCATCCTGGCATCGGCCAATGCCTGTACAGCAAATGCCTCTTGTATTTCAATGAGATCTACTTGATCTATGGTGATATCAGCCTTGGTGAGCGCTTTATTTACAGAGTCAGGGACTGCAGGATAGGTGAGTGTTGGGTCACTACCAGCGATAGCGCAGGATCTGAAATAGGCCATGGGCTCCATGTCTAACTCCTGTGCCTTTGTCTCAGACATCAAGACCACCGCAGCTGCACCATCATTTTCGGTAGAGGAATTTCCAGCGGTACATACCCCATCAGGATAGACAGGGGGTAGTTTGGCAAGACTCGCTAATGTAGTATCTGGCCGGGGTGTCTCATCTCTATCAAAGATTACTTGTTCACCTTTCCTTTGTGGTAGTGGGACAGGGACAATCTCTTCAGCAAATTTGCCAGAGTCCATTGCAGCAATAGCCTTCTGATGACTTCGCAGGGACCAGGTATCGGCCTCTTCTCTGGTGATCTTCTCTTGTTTGGCTGCCTTTTCTGCCCAGGTCATCATAGAATTAAGCTCACCAAATCTGTCAATAGGCTGGGACATCACTCTCGCTCGCTGTATTCGGTCATAAAGGGGTATTCCCCACATAGAAAGGCTGCCATGCCCTTTTGGCATAAAGCCCCATTTTTCATCTGTTCTTCCACCCAAACCCCACTTGATATCGCCTGGAATGTAGAGCTCTGCCTGGCTCATGCTGTCCATACCTCCTGCAACGATAATATCTGCGTTAGCGGTTTGGATTTTCATGACACCGAAAAATATGGCATCTAACCCTGAGCAACAACGGCGATCCAGTGTTACACCTGGAACTTCATGAGGCCATCCAGCTTCAAGAAGGGCCATGCGTGCTCCATTTGCACACTCACCATTCTGGTAAGACTGCCCCATGATCACATCATCTACTAGAGAAGGCTCAATTGTAGCCCTTTTAATTACCTCATTCAGAACCAGGCTCGTGAATTTGTATACTGGAAGATCCTTTAAAGAGCCACCATATCTTCCGATAGGTGTCCTTGCCCCACTGACAATGACAACGTTTTTCAATTGTGAACTCCTTAAATTTACAATGATAATCCCTTTTTCTGCCTCTTTCCGGATTTCAATCCGAATTCTACCTATATCTCATTATCAAAATTAATGATATTTGAAAATATCTGGAGGGAAGACAACCGCGGTCCGAAAGACTGGGAATAGACTTTAAGAAGAATATAAATTGCCTGTAAAAATATGGACCTTATTCCTTTTCTACTTTCCTCTTCTCTTCATCCCTTAATTCTCTTCTTAAAAACTTTCCCACCTTTGATTTTGGCAACATGTCTCTGAATTCAATATACTGGGGGATCTTATAAGGTGCCAGCCTTTCCCGGCACCACCCCATTAGTTCATAACTACTAATGCCCCTTACATCTGTCTTAAGCACTACAAATGCCTTTATCCTTTCACCTACCTTCTCATCAGGAATACCTACAACGCTTGCAGATAAAACTGCATGGTGTTCCTGCAAGGCCTTTTCTATCTCGGCAGCGGCTATCCTGTAGCCTTTATGCTTAATCATGTCCACCGATCTATCCTGGAAGTAAAGCCAGCCACCTTTATCTACCCGTACGATGTCTTTTGTTCTGTACCAGATTTCACCATCTATATCTAAAAAGCATTCGGCGGTCTCTTCAGGATTATTCCAATAAGATTTTACTGCATAGTCACAGGTGCTCAATAATTCCCCTGGCTCCCCTGTAGGAACTGGTTCTAAAGAGTCAGGATCCACAAGCCTAACCCTGGTCCCAGGCGAGATCTTACCCGCTGTACCCTCTGGGGGAATCCCATCTCTTGTATAAGACAAAGAAACAGCCCCACATACCTCAGTAGTTCCATAACCCTGGTATAAAGGTATCTTGAATTTCTTTAACCACCTGTTTCCTACCTCCACAGGTAAGGCATCACCACCTGTACCGCAGTATCTTAGAGAGCTCAGATTATAGTAATCAACCCTGTCATGCTCTAAGATCATCCTATACATTGCAGGAACTGCGAACATGTTCGTTGCCCTATACCTCTGAATACAATCAAACAGGGCATCTAAGTTAACCCTTGGCAAAATGATTAACGTCTCTCCACCTACAAGTAAAGGACCCATGGCATCCATTTCGCCTATGATATGATAGAGAGGGGCTGATAGTACCGAGATACACTCTCCTAAAGGTACTACATATTCGCTTGCCCTTCTCCACTCTAATGCCCTGTTGAGGAAAAGCCCTACTGATATAGGTACACCCTTTGGAAACCCTGTTGTCCCACCAGTATAAAGCATTATCGCTGGGTAATCACTGCTATAATCCTTGGATTGAGGTAAGGATGAAGGCCTGCCATCTCTTAAAAGCTTCCTAAAAGAGAAAAAGTCTTTCCCTGTAGGAATCTTTCCCTTAGGAATCCTGTCAAAGCCTTTGCCTATGATTCTCTTCCACCAGGGGACAAGATCAATTACGTTAGTTACAATTACATTTTTTAACGGGGTCTCTGGAAGAACCTCGATTACATAGCTAAGGTTGGTGTCCATGCAGAGTATAGTCTCGGCCCCACTATCGTTGGACATATACTTAAGGTCATAGGCAGTGTAGACTGGTGCAACAGGGATAGGAATAGCACCAAGTCTTTGTAGGGCTAACCAGGCAATAAGGGTCTGGGGAAGATTATATAAATTTGTAATAACCCTGTCTTCCTCCCCTATATCTAATTTATGTAAAGAGGCTGCAAACTTGAGAACCATTTCATTAAGCTGAGAATAACTGTATTTCTCTCCAAGATAAATAATTGCTGTATTGTGAGGAAACCTTTTTGCAACCTCTTTAAAAGAACCGTAGATAGTATCTGCAAATAACTCCATTTACTCAATTCCCTGTTCTATACACCAAGATATGCAGACTTTACTTCTGGATTATCTGATAGCTCTTCTCTTGTGCCTGAAAAGACAAGCATACCATTTTCTATTACATATCCCCTGTTGATGATAGGCATAAGAGGCCTGGCAAATTGCTCTGTCACCAGAACCGTGATATCTTGTTGAAGAATGTCCTTGATTGATTTAGCCAATTCAGCCTGAAGAAAAGGGCTTAATCCAAGCAATGGCTCATCCATGAGCAATAATCGGGGTTTGGCTACCAATGCCATGCCAATGCAAAGCATCTGTTGTTCCCCTCCGCTCAGCAAACCAGCTTTTCTCTCCCTCAACTCTGCTAAAGGGGGGAAAAGATTGAATGCAAAATCAATTCCTTCCCTTACCTCCTTTCCCTTTCGCAGGTATCCTGCTATCTTCAAATTTTCCAAAACATGACTGTCCTTAAAAATAGGATGTCTTTCCCTGCTGAGCACAATCCCCCTTTTTACCCTTTCACTGGGTTTCATGTTAATGATATCTTCCCCTTCAAACCTCATTGCGCCTAATACACTTATCCTCTCTCCTCCTCTTCTATCCTCTTTTTTCTTCATGTCTAAAATTAAGCCAGAAACGGTATTCATCAAGGTGGTCTTTCCAGCACTGTTAGAGCCAAGAACGCCTACAATTTCCCCCTTTCGAACCTCTAATGTTAGATCGTTCAGGGCAAGGGCATTTTCAAAAAAGACCATAAGGTTTTTAATCGATAACATTTCCATATTTAATCCTATCAAAGCTCCGCCTCAAACCGACGAGGCTTCGCGATGCTGGATGCTGGATACTCGATTCTCGATAGATAATACAAAAGCATTTATTTTTTTATCCAGTATCCAGAGACCAGAATCCAGTATCTACCTATATTTTGCACATTAGCGTGTTACAAAAACTTGACATAAATCCGCCGTAAGTCTGGCGGATAAATGTTAAGATCTTTCTTTATATGGACGGTTAGTGATTATGTTTCCTCAACCTCGCTTCCAAGATAGGCCTTTTTGACTGCATCACTATTCATTACTTCCTGCGGAATACCCTCAGCTATTTTTTCACCGAAGTTTAATACAAATATCCTGTCAACAACCCTGAAAAGCTCCCGCAGTCTGTGTTCAATCATGATCACGGTCAGTCCTTCAGCATTGAATTTCTCAATAAGGGGCAAAGTGCTTGCAACCTCAGACATAGCCATTCCGGAGAAGAGCTCATCGAGAATAAGCAAGTTGGGCCTTAGTGCCATAGCCCTTGCCAGGTCAAGCCTTTTCAGGTAACCATGGGGAAGACTTCCAGCCATCTTGTATGGCACAAAGGAATCCCGCTCAAATCCCATATCATCTAAGAGATCAACGGCCACATCATCCCTTTCGCCATATTCACCTCCTCTGAGCTTCTTAACCCTTGGGGAAGATAAGGGAATGATGAGGTTTTTATATGCAGGCAGATTATAAAAAAGCCTTACCATCTGGAAGGTCCTGGAAATGCCTTGGCCAGCTATTGTATAAGGCATCTTGCCAGTAATATTTTTGCCCAAATAAATTACCTTCCCGGAATCAGGCTTTACAAAGCCAGTGATAAGGTTTACAAGCGTAGTCTTTCCTGAACCATTAGGACCAATAATGCCTAAGAATTCCCCTTTTTTTAGCTCGAAACTCACATCGTATACAGCGATAACTCCGCCAAAATGTTTTCCTAGCTTTTCAACCTTTAAGATAGGTTCACCTTCCATATTAGCCAACCTTCACTAACTTTTCAAACTGGTGGTATTTTCTCTCCATATAATGAAAAATGCCCTCTGGCAAAACAATAACGCTTACAATCAGAATTATACAGTAGAGGGCTATCCTTAGCCCACCTAATGCCCTTAAGCTTTCAGAGAGGGGCACTAAAATCATACTCCCTAAGGCTGCCCCAGCAAAGGTGCCCGGCCCTCCCAGGGCTGCAGCAGCTACCGGTAGGATAGAATAATCCAGGGCAAAGGCACTCATTCCCACAAACTGAAAATGATGGGTCATAAAGGCACCGGCAAAGCTCCCAACTGCACCAGCAATGAACAAGGCCTGAATTTTTCGCCAGTATATATTAATAGCAGCACTCATCACGGCCCTGTCATCATCTCTGATTGCCTTTAATACCAGGCCATAATCTTCATTAATTAGTCTTCGAAAAGCAAAAAGGCATACCAGGAATGCCAACACGGCCATATACATTGCTATCCATTCATTATGGAATGGGACCAGAGCGGATAATCCGTGACACCCTCCAACAAACCCTGTTGTCTCGATCATCTTCATAAGCAACATGGGAAGTATCAGGGTAACCATAGCGAAGTATACCCCTCTAAGTCTAACCACAGGAGAAAGCAAGGCCGCACTTAAAAGACCTCCGCCCAGGGTAGCTATTGGCAAGGTAATAACAGGGGGCCAATGAAGGTAGTAACTGAGGGTGCCCGCAACATAGGCGCCAAAGCCAAAAAACAGGGCCTGTCCTAGGGAAAATAACCCGCATGAGGCAAGGAAATCCCAACTCAAGGCAAGAAGGCCATATATGCAGGCAAAAACAAGGACCTTCCCCCAGTACCCTTTTAAAATTAAGGGCAAGGCAAGCAATACAATAACCGGAACAAGCCTGGGTAACAGAAGATAAAGTATTTCCCTATAGGAGGAGATGGCAAAAACAGTATCTGCCCTTACCTTTATCCCCCTATCTAACCTCTTTTTCCTATAAGCGGCATCTATAGCTGCCAATTTATACCCTTTCTTCGAGTTCCTTGAATTTACCAAAAAGGCCAGATGGCCTAATTGCTAAGACCAGGATGATGGCAGAAAGAGGAACGATTATCATCCACCGAGCTCCAAGGTATTTTGCTGTAACTACTTGACCAAATCCAATGATAAAGCTTGCTACTACCATCCCTGAGGTACTCTCTAATCCACCTACGATTGCTACTGCAAGGGCATAGATTAGAACATTATAACCTATGGTTGACTCCATTATTCCCATAGGCAGGATTACCATAGCAGCCACTGCTGCTAATGCTGAACCAAGGGCTAAGCTAAGTGCGCCTGTCCAGTCGGACTCTATCCCCAAGGAAAGAGCAGTCCGTTCATTCTGGGCTATTCCCCTAAATGCCAGACCTATTTTTGTATGATGAACAAAGAGATAGAGAAGAATAACTATAAGGATACCGGTACCAATAACAAAAAGGCGCTGGTAGTCAACGGCTACTCCTTTTATCTCCACACCGCCTCTTAAAAAAAGGGGAAGGCTATACTGAATACCGTAAAAACCTTTCCACATCAGGAGTTCTAATATTGCTATCCCTGCTGCAAAGGTTACAATAAGCTCAGATAGGGCTATCCCCCTAATTCTTAGTAAAAGCCCCCAATAAAATGCAAAGCCAATAAGGCCGGATATGAGTATGGCAAGTAGGGCTGATAAGAAGAAAGGAAAGCCTGCCTGATTTATGAAGGACCAGGCAACAAAACCGCTCAGGATATATAATGCTCCATGAGCGAAATTAGCCAATCCACTAATCCCATAGGTAAGGCTAAATCCTATGGTATACAGTGCTAAGACTATGCTTGTTATTGTTCCATATATCAGGGTAGACATTTCGAACTTATCTCCGGTATGCTACCTCCCGCAATATTGCGGTAGAGTGTTGGAGTACTGGAATATTGGAATGATGGGTGCAATTGTTATTCGGATAACCAATAACTTACCCTGTTGAATTTCCCCAAAGGGAACCCTATTCAACAGGGCAGGTAACCAATAACGTAAAAGGATAGCACAAATCGACTGACACTAAAAGCTGCCTTATTTCAAAAAGTTGTAGAAATTCCGATACATTACCTATTATAAATAGGCGGACCCATTTTAGGTCCGCCTATTCATTTTTAATAATCTTTTATTCTACTTCATCCTTGGAGGAAGCAGTATCTTACCCTCAGCCAAGAATTGAGGATAAATCGGTACCCTTTTACCTTTTTGCCACTGAAAAACCACGCATACCCCTGTCTCTTCAGGATCTTCATTAAATACTGTTATATGATTTTCATTGAATTTTAGCCTTCCACTTACCCCTCTATAGTCAGTCGCCTCAAGGGCTGAAACAAGCTTATCCGGATCAAGACTTCCTGCTCTCTTAATGGCTTCAGCCAGGATAAATACTGAATCATAGGCAGAGGAATTTACTGCGGCTGCCTCAGGCAGCTTCCCGTACTTCTTTTTAAATTTATTGAGAAACTCCACTGTCTTTGGCAGCTTCTTTAAAGCCAAGGAAGCGCCAACAGGGAACTCTACTTGTATGCTGTATTCTATATCTTCGCCAAGTGTCTTCCATGCTCCTGGTGCGGCCATAGGAGGAATAAATCCTATAGGAATTGCAGGCACCTTCATTGCTGCCAATTGTTTGCAGAATATTCCAGCGCCCAGGGGTACATCCCATACCATGGCAATCACCTGGGCCTTCCCCTCTTTAGCCTTAGTAAGTCCTGGAGAAAAATCAGTCGCCCCAGCTGCATATGGCTCGTATCCTATCTCTTCCCATCCTGTTTTTTTGCAGTGCTTCCTTAGCAAACCCATAAATCCGAGAGCCCATAAGGTATCTTGGGGTATAAAGTACACCCTATTTATACCATACTCTTTTTTCATGGTATCCATTGCAGCAGATAGATACCCTGCATCTATAAGGGCATCGGTAGTGACCCTAAATAGGTATTTATATTTTTTAGGGTCTTTTTTAAATTTTCCCTGGAAACCAGGAGATTGTGCAATGGTTCCAAGCTGCGGCACCTTATATTTGGCCACCAGATCCATGCTTGCTATAAGGACCTCAGACCGAAAGGCACCGATTACAATAGCATGAGGTTTTTTACCCAGGATCAATTTTTCATAGGCCATTAATGCATCATGAACAGGGGTTCCAGGCTCCCCTCCTCTTGTATCAGCAGTTACAACCTTAAATGGCCTTTTCACCCCGGCAACACTCACCCCTCCCTTAGCATTTATTTCCTCTACCGCCAGATTTACAGCATTAAGACCATCTCTGCCAAATGGGGTATATAGAGATGTCGGCACACCAATAATAATAGGCTCAGCTGACAGAGCTGGGGTGGGAATTGAAAATAATGCTAAAAACATTACTGCCAGAGACATCCATAGTATCTTGTTTTTCATTTGTCTTACCTCCTTTCACCTATATAAAATTTTTTATAAAACTACCCCCATCTTGGACTTCTACCCATAAATCGTTCATCAAGTCAAGCCTGTTTCCATTTAAAGACTATAATTAAATATTAGCGATAATAAATAGGAAGGCAAAAATAAGAGCTACAGGGATATCAAACACTATAAGCATTATTAAAGATGTCTAAAATAGGATTACGTTTTCTTCTCTTCTATTCTTCTTCGCTCCTCATCCCTTACTTCTCTCCTTAAGAGCTTCCCTACCTTTGATTTTGGAAGCATATCCCTGAATTCTATATATTGGGGAACCTTATAAGGAGCAAGTCTTTCCCTGCACCATTTAGTCAACTCCGATCCGCCCACACCTCGTGCATCTTCTTTGAGCACTACGATTGCCTTGATCCTTTCTCCAACCTTAGGGTCTGGAACCCCAATAACGCAGGCGCCAATGACAGTGGGATGGTCTTGGAGCACGGCTTCTACTTCGGAGGCTGAGACCCTGTAGGCTTTATGCTTTATGATATCCGCTGACCGCTCCACATAAACCAGTTGTCCATCAGTATCCTGATAGACAAAATCACTCATCCGGTAATAGACCTTTCCATTGAGCTCTACGTAAGAATATTCTGTTTCCTCCGGCTTATTCCAGTATTCCTTCACTGTGTAAGGTGAGGTTACCAAAAGTTCCCCACTCTCTCCAGGCGGAACAGGTTTAAGGGTTTCCGGATCCACAACAATGCATTCTCTGCTCTTTATGGGAAGTCCAACGGTATTGGCCTTGGGATCCTTGTCTATCCGGCTATAGGTAACATGGCCGGCCTCTGTTGAGCCGTAAACCTGATAAATAGGTATTCCAAATCGCTCCTTCCAGCGGTTAAAGACCTCGATGGGCAAAACATCTCCGCCGCAATAGCAATAGGTCAAGGCGCTCAGGTCATAGTAATCGAGGCGGTCATTTTCCAGTATCATTCGGTATAGGGCAGGGACACCTAAAAGCCAGCGCACCCTGTGACGCTCTATGGTCTCAAGAATAGCATCTACCTGGGGAATCGGCATAAGTAATGTAGTGTTGCCTTTGTTAAGCCCGATAGACATAAACAACCCAAGTGCCATAATATGGAAAAGGGGATTGACCGCTATATAAACATCCTCTCCTTCCTTTAGATGACCTCCTGCCACGTCTTCTGTCACATCATTAACATAGGAGGTCATGCCAATGTGATTGCCCGGAACCCCCTTTGGAAAACCGGTGGTCCCTCCAGTATATAGGATATAAGAGAGATCATTCCAGGGGTCCAGCTCTACCCGTGATTTCAGGGGTGAATGCTTTAAAAGAGAGCTGAAAGAATAAACCCGTCTGTCCCTATCCACCTTACCATGGGGAATCTTGTCAAAGAGTACCCCCAGATACCTTTTCCAAAAGGGAAGAAGATCCACCAGATTTGTGACAATGGCCCGCTTGAGCCCTGTGCTTGCAAAAACTTCCTTGACATAGCAAAAGTTTGTGTCCAGGCAAATGATCGTCTCAGTGCCGGAGTCGTTGATCATATATTCGATCTCAAAAGATGTGTAGATTGGAGAGACAGGTACAATCACTGCACCAATCTTCTGGATTCCAAGAAAAGCGATAACCCACTGGATACAGTTAGAGATATAGATCATGACCCGGTCACCCTTCTTGACACCCATGTCAGTCAAGGAAGCAGCAAATCTTTCACTCAACTCCTTAAGGTGTGAGTAGGAAAACCGCTCTCCCAGGTAAAGGACTGCGGTTCGGTCTGGATAGCGCTCACACATCCGGTCAAACCTGCTAAAAGTCGATTCCTTTTCCCATGCTTCATGGTTTATATTCATGATCTATAGAACTCCTCCTCATGTCAATTGTCCGTGGTCAGTGGTCAGTAGAGCCTATCTGAAGTTGTATCTGCTAAATAATTTAAGGAAGGGCATGGGTATCTTTTTTTGTTATGCCCTTCTAATAGGGCGCCTTGCCATGTCGTTTCAAAATTGGGTAATAGCAACTTGACCTTAGAGTTATATGATCCGTCTATATTTCCCAATTTTGAAACGACAACTAAGCTTAAGTTATATTTAAGGGCATAAGCAAAAAAAGACACCCATACCCTAAAAAAGCAATAAATTTCAATCCACAGGATTTTGAGCAATTACGTGAAATTCCACAGGTAATTTAACAGACACCATTCTCAGACTCCAAAATAGGCAGAGCGGACATCAGGGTTGTCCAATAGCTGCTCTCGAGTTCCCTCCATAACCGCAGCCCCATTCTCCAGAATGAATGCATAATCTACAATTGGTAGGACTGGTCGAGCATACTGCTCGGTCACAATAATGGAGACTCCTCTTTCATCACGGATCTCTTTGACGGAACGGACCAGCAATACTTGGATCAGGGGGCTCAAACCAAGAAGTGGTTCATCCAGAAGCAACAGATTGGGTTGGGCCATGAGTGCCCGCCCAATGGCCAGCATCTGCTGCTCTCCACCACTTAAAAAACCTCCCTCTCTTTTCTTGATCTTCTCTAGGGCAGGGAATATCCTGAAGACATATTCTAAACTTTCCTTTGCCTGGGATGGCGAGGCCAGGTAACCACCAATACGCAGGTTTTCCAAAACACTACTCTCTGGAAAGATCCTGCGTCTCTCTGGGCAAAGAATAATCCCTTTTCTCGCCCGCTTGCTGGGTTTAAGCCCCATGATGTCTTGTCCTAAATAGTGTATCTTTCCAAGCACGGTGATCCGCTCACCACCAGCCATATCTTCCTTCTTTTTGATATCCTCCATGATACCAGAGAGGGTATACATGAGCGTAGATTTTCCGGCACTATTGGCACCAAACACACCCACAATTTGTTTGTCCTCACACTTGATACTGACATTATTGAGGGCCAGCATATTTTCGTAGAAGACCATCAGGCCCGTAGCCTCAAGCATGACTCATGACCTCCTCAACCTCCTCTGACCCGAAATAGACTTCTTTTACCTTCTCATCTGCCATAATTTCCTCAGGGGTTCCCTCAATCACCTTCTCTCCGAAGTTCAATACCATGATCCGGTTTGACACCCGGAACAGTTCCCGCAATCGATGCTCGATCATAATCAATGTGATGCCATCCATCTGTAACCGCTCTATAAGGGGAACCATGCTTGCAATCTCACTCATGCTCAGCCCTGAAAAAATCTCATCGCAGATAATAATCTCTGGTTTCAAAGCCAGACAGCGAGCAAGCTCAAGACGTTTAAGGTAACCGGTGGGAAGGGTTGAAGCCATTTTATAAGGGACAAACGAATCTCGCTCAAAGCCAATCTCTTCCAAAATATCAATACCTACTGTATCTCGATCCCCCAGTTTACCACCCCCTCTCCAGCCTCCAGTTCGTTTTGCCCTGGGTGAAAACAGGGGTATCACCAGGTTCTTATAGCAAGGCAGGGAGTAATAAGGTCGCATGATCTGAAAAGTACGGGAAATCCCCATGTCAGCAATCTTGTGCGCTGGCCTGCCAGTAATATTCTTCCCCCGGAAGAAAATTTTACCAGAGGTAGCCTTGATGAACCCAGTGACGCAATTGATCAAGGTAGTCTTGCCGGAACCATTTGGGCCAATGATGCCTAATATTTCTTTCTCAAAGATATCAAAAGTTACCCGGTTCACTGCTGTAACCCCACCGAAGGCCTTGGTTACCTCTTGTACTTGAAGGATAGGCTGATTGCTCATATCTTGACCCACCTTTCAAACTGATGATATTTCCGCTGGCCATAAACCATGACCCCCTCACTGCGAAAAACAATAAATGCTACAAGTATCAGGGAGTAAAATACGATGCGCAAGGTTCCAAAATCTCGTAGTAATTCGGAGATGGGAACCAGAATAAAACACCCCAACACAGGTCCCACAAGGGTACCGGCACCGCCAATGACCGTCGCTGCAATAGGGATAATGGAAAAATCTAAGGCGAACTGAGATATCCCTGACCACATGTAGATGTGTACGAGACAGGCACCGCTCAGGCATCCCATTGCCGAGGCTATGAAAACAGCAATAGCCTTATAAAATGTAATACTTATTCCCGAGGCCCTCACTGCCTGGTCATTGTCCTTTACCGCACGGAAAACCAACCCAATATCCAGGTTCACCAGCCGTCTCATACCAAAAAGGGAGAGAAGCACCATCAGAAGAACAAAGTACTGTTCGATCCAGCGGTTGGCAAAACTATCTACTCCCACAATCCCATCTGTACCTCCCAGTATATTCAGTGCCTCAATTATCCGTGCCATGAGCAAAGGGTACATAAGGCTTACAATAGCAAAATAGACACCACGCAATGGGAGGCAAGGCAGTAAAAGCACGGTGCAGATAGCCGCTCCCAGCAAGGTAGAAATGGGGATGGTGAAAATGGGTGGGAAACCGAATGAGGTGTTCAGGATGGCGGCTATATACCCGCCTATACCGATGAAAAAGGCTCCGCCCAAGCAAACTAGCCCTACAAAATGGGCCAGAAAATCAAAGCTAATGGCCAGCAGGGAATAAATGCAGACAATGGAAATCACCCGCTGCCAGTACATGCCTGGCATGACCAGGGGCAGGATCAGCAACCCCACTATCAAGACCAGCCTTGGCATAGTCAGATAGGACAGCTCTCGTAAGGACATTATGGCATAGATTCCATCTGTACGGACCTTGATGCCCCTGTCCACCCTTTCTTTACGACGCTCTTCAATATTCACCTTTAAACCCTTTCTTCCAATTCCTTTTGGCGGCCAAAGAGACCCGAAGGCTTTAATATGAGGGTGAAGATAATCGCCAAAAGGGCCACTACCATCTGATAGTGGGCGCCCCAATAGACTACGGTCAGGATTTGGGCAAAGCCGATGATAAAAGCAGCTATCACTGCCCCCATCCAGCTTCCCAGGCCCCCCACGATACAAACGGCAATGGCCAGGATCAACACATTATAACCTGCCTCCACCACAATGTTTCCCAGGGGTAGCAAGAGTATTGCAGCCAGACCCGCAAGCATAGAACCAAATGCCATGGCCACTACTGCCATAAAATCTGAATCGATTCCCAACATCAGGGCAGCCCGTTCATCTTGGGCCATCCCTCGTAGGGCCAGGCCAATCCGCGTATAGTGAGTAAAGAGCCAGAGAGAGGCTACAACAGCAGCACAAATTCCGACAATCACCACTCGATGGAGGTCCACCGGGATGTCGCCAATATTTATGCTACCCTCAACGAATACAGGCAATGTATAGGTCATCCCTTTAAAACCCCACCATCGGAATCCTTCCAGGATGGCCAACCCGATAGCATACGATGCAATAATTTCTGAGATGGCCATCCCTCGGACACGAATTAACACAAACTGATAAATGAGTGCTCCGATCACACCGGTGATAATCATGGCCAGAATAATGCTCACCAGGTAATTCAGGTTCAGGCCGCGTAGCAAACTCCAGGTAACAAAACCACATACTACATAAAGTGCGCCGTGGGCAAAATTGGGAACCCGGCTAACCCCATAAACCAGGGCAAAGCCCAAGGCCATAATGGCCAAGGCTATACTGTTGATAATGCCATAGATAAGGATAGCCATAATAATATCCACTTCATAGTATAAGACCCTGAATGAGTAACCGTTGCAGGTTACGAGTTACGCGTTTTTATCCCCAGGACACGTAACACGCAACCCGAAACATTAAATTTTACTTCTTCATCCATGGAGGAAGTTTGATCTCACCCATGGCAATCTTTTTGGGAAAAACGACTACCCTTTTCCCGGCCTGCCACTGGAAAATAGTACCAACAGCCCCTTCCTCTGGGTCCACACTCGGTATGACCTGGTGGCTCTTTGGATCAAACCTGATCCTGCCATAAACACCCATCATATCGGTCTCTTCAAGGGCCTTTACTATAGCATCTGGATCAAGAGAACCAGCCCTCTCAATAGCATCCTTAAGAACATAAGGACCCATGTAACTCGTTGATGTGCCATATCCTTCAGGTTCTATATTCCATCTTTTTTTATATGCTTCAAAAAACTTCATTGTCCATGGCGTGGCCTCGGATGGGGCGTTGCCTGCATTGACTACATTGGCCAGGCAGTATTCTCCCTTTCCCTCAGTGGCCTTCCAGAAACCAGGCTGTTCAGCGGCTGCAATGATGGAGCCAAAAGGAAGGGCAGGTATCTTCATATCATACCACTGTTTGAGGAGAATTGATGTCTCAGGCATATCCATCCAGATGAGGATGACCTGGGCCTTTTCCCTCTTGGCCTTGATTAGTCCCATAGAAAAGTCTGTGGTACCTGTGGGATAAATCTCTGGCTTGCCTATGACATGCCAACCTTTT
>Ga0209986_10003080_pt1 | contig 14801 bp, 9 predicted proteins | sample BlataG_FD_183168 | JGI IMG/M metagenome (GOLD analysis project Ga0209986, IMG submission 183168) | Deep subsurface microbial communities from Black Sea to uncover new lineages of life (NeLLi) - Black_00105 metaG (SPAdes) (version 2) | ecosystem: Environmental > Aquatic > Marine > Oceanic >...
CAGGCAGGCGTTTACGCCCGTATTTTGGAGTGCAATGTCTCCTGACATTGCATGCAACGAGAGGTCTCGTTGCACTCCATATTTAACGGGGTGGGCTTAAATGCCTGCCCTACTTCTAATTCTCGGTCGTTTGATTATTGGGTCTTGACTTAAGTACGTTTTTTGGTTAATATATTGATAACTGGAGGTAAGTATGAAGAGATGTTTTATCGCGGTTTGGGTAACCTTTTCGTTTATCATGGCATCGAATACAGGACAAGTAAAAGGGAAAGTGATTGATGAAGATGGCGAAGCCTTGGTTGGGGTGAATGTCGTAATTGAAAAAACAGAATTGGGTGCGGCCACTGATTTGGAGGGCGAATTCATCGTGCCTTTTGTCCCAGTGGGTATGCATACAATAACCGCGTCTTATCTTGGTTATAACACGGTGTCGAAATCCAACGCCATTGTTTTTTCCGACCAGACAGTCTTTGTTAATTTCACGCTGAGCCCCGCAGTAATTACCATGGAACCGATAGTTGTTAAAGCGGAAAGACCCTTAGTTATTAAAACCCAGACGCAAACCCAAAGGACCATAACGGGTGACGATATTGACATGATGCCGATAAGCGATATTAACGAAATTATCACGCTGCAGGCAGGTGTATCAACCAGTGAGAGAGGAATTCATGTTCGGGGCGGTAGGGATACAGAAATCGCTTATTATATTGATGGAATACTCACTAAAGCACCGCATTATGGTCATCAGTCAGTGAAGATAAATAAACAAGCGGTTGAAGAAATTGCAATAACCACCGGGGGCTTTGACGCAGAATACGGTGAAGCTCTATCCGGGATCGTTAGCATCATAACGCGTGAAGGTTCTGCGAAACCAAGTGGCAGATTCCGTTATACTACCGACGAGGTCTTTACCTCGGATAAAATAAATTATGGATACAATCTTTATGAGATAAGCCTCGGGGGTGGAGCGTTGGACAAATCCCGCTTTAGATATTTTGTCTCGGGTGAAGCACTAATAACTGATGCATTTGAAGCAGCAAAATATAAGATTCAGTCTGAAAGGTTTGATTACAAGGTAAATGGGAAACTATCTTATCGTCTGCCCGGTGCAAAAGGCAAGGTTACTCTTTCCGGATTCTATTCCCGTGAACAGTTCGCACACTACAAAGACATCTGGGGTGATCTCAGCTTCATATACAATCTTGAACGTAATACGGCGGAAACTCTGAAGAATTATCTCGCCAGTGTGACGTTTAATTATATGTTAACAAAGAATACTGTTTTGGAATCGAAACTGGGTTACACAAAATCAATTCGGTTTTACGCAGTAAGAGATCTCGAAGCAGAAGCAGCTGCAAACAGACAATGGTATGATGACTACATTTTTAAAGCCAACCACTTTCCTGAACTGTTAATGGAAATGGAAGATGATTCCTTGACAAAACTTTATCTTGTTGATTCCATGATGAATTATTACGAGGAATGGAGTAAGTATAATGCTGCAAGTTTAAGAAATAACCCGTTTGGAGCAACCGGTTTTTATTATACTGTAGGAGATAATCGGCTCTGGAGGTATTTATATAACCGTGATTATCAAGGAGTTTTTTCTATCACAAAATCAATCGCTAAAATACATGAAGTTAAATCCGGGGTTAGTCTGATGTCTCAAAATGTGGGCTGGTTTGACAATAACCTGCCCTGGGCAAGAATCCCATTCTGGGACATCTATGAAAAAAATCCTTTGAAAATAGCCGTCTATTTACAGGATAGGGTAGATTTTGAAGGTATTATTTGTCGAATCGGTCTTCGCTACGACTATTTCGATTCAAAGGCAAGTGGTTTGAACAACCCTTCAGATATGAATGATACAACCCTGGTTCAATACCCAGCTAAATGGCGGTTTTCTCCCCGTCTCGGATTTTCAATGCCTATTACCGAGAGATCAAAGTTACGGTTCAATTATGGGCATTTCTTTCAAGCCCCCACAGCACACAACCTCTATCGTTCAACCAACCCGGTCGTTGTCTGGTTACTTCTCCATAGATATAACTCAGTTCTTGGCAACCCTGACCTCACAGTTGAAAAAACAATTGCCTATGAATTGGGTTATGAGAATCAAATATCTGATGCTTTTGCCTTTGGTTTTGTTGCTTATTACAAAGATATCTACGACCTCATTCAAACACGTAGGGTGCTGGCCCAACCTTATCCTTATTATCAGGTTACGAATGTTGACTACGGTAATGTAAAGGGTATTGAATTTACTATCAAGAAAAAGATGTTGGATTACTGGCGTTTTGATTTGTCCTACACATTGCAATTTGCCAAAGGTACTGCTTCTTATGCCTGGCAGCATTATTATGATGTTTATGTTGGAGGTCCGGATCCAATATCTGGTGAATACGCCTTACCACGGATTGATTACTGGTTGGATTTTGATGAACGACACATTGTAAATTCAAGCATTGGGATTATGCTCCCTGATGATTTCTATCTTAGTCCACTAAGGCATTTTTCCACAGATTTCATAATCTCATATCATTCGGGGTTCCCGTATACGGCTACAGATTCAAAGGGCAAAGCTCTTGGTGATCAGAATTCTGCGCGTCTGCCAGGGCATATTAATGTCGATGCAAACATTGTAAGGAAAATATCTATTATGGGGGTAAAATTCTCTCTGTTCACTCAGCTTTATAATCTCTTTGACACAGAACAAGTGATTTCAGTCTACAGCACAACAGGCAAGCCAGATGATGATGGTGGAGAAGCATCTATACAGGTCCAGGATTTCTCAACAATACCTCTTTCAAGCGCATATTATACACCTCAAGCAGACTACGACCATGATGGATTGAATTCGCCTCCAGAATTATGCGGGGAATATATAGACGCGCGGCGTGTTTATTATAATAATCCTTATCACTGGAAACAGGGTTTTAGGATACGGGTAGGTATGGGGTTTGATTTTTAAGAAACACGAATTTTCGCTAACCAGAACGAATTCCGCGAATTAAAAAAAGCCGCCGTTTTTCGGCGGCGGCTTTTCTAATATCACTGTAATCTAATCTTTTCATCGCCGTAATCGATTATGAACCAAAGGTTCACAAAAAAAACCCGGCAGCGACCTACTCTCCCATGCCGTCACCAGCACAGTACCATCGGCCCAGATGGACTTAACTTCTCTGTTCGGAATGGGAAGAGGTGTGTCCCCATCGGTATAACCACCGGGAAAATTCATTAGTTATTATGTAATTAAGTAATTGAGTTATTACATTATTTCTTCAGAATTACATATTTACTTAGTTACTCAATCAGGCTGTTGAAAAAGTCATTTTTCACTGGAGTAGAGCCTGTCTGCGTGCGAACGCACAGGCAGGCATTTATGCTCGTGAAAACTGATGAAATTTCATTGCTTTTGACGGGGCTAAAGCCCCTACTCCACTAAATCAACAGCCTGAATAACTAAATCCTAAAAAATGGCGGAAGATCATCCAAATCGCTCGACTGATTAGTACCACTCAGCTCAATACATTACTGCACTTACACTTGTGGCCTATCAAACCTGTCATCTACAGGTAGTCTTGTGGTCATCCACGGTTGCCCGTTTCAGAGCGGGAGATCTTATCTCAGGGGGGGCTTCCCACTTAGATGCTTTCAGCGGTTATCCCTTCCAGACATAGCTACTGAGCACTGCTGCTGGCGCAACAACTCATAAACCAGAGGTCTGTCCATCCTGGTCCTCTCGTACTGAGGACAGCTCCCTTCAAATCTCCTACGCCCGTGATGGATAGAGTCCGAACTGTCTCACGACGTTCTGAACCCAGCTCACGTACCGCTTTAATGGGCGAACAGACCAACCCTTGGGACCTTATCCAGCCCCAGGATGCGATGAGCCGACATCGAGGTGCCAAACCGGGCCGTCGATATGAACTCTCGAGCCCGATCAGCCTGTTATCCCCGGAGTACCTTTTATCCGTTGAGTGATGGCCCTTCCACACGGAACCACCAGATCACTAAGCCCGCGTTTCCGCTCTGCTCGGCCCGTCGGCCTCACAGTCAGGCTCCCTTGTGCCCTTACACTCAATGTCCGATTACCGACCGGACTGAGGGAACCTTTGGGCGCCTCCGTTACATTTTAGGAGGCGACCGCCCCAGTCAAACTGCCCACCTGCCACTGTTTCCTGCCTTACAAGGGCAAGATTAGAACCTCTGACAAAGCAAGGGTGGTATTTCACTGTTGGCTCCATCCCGGCTGACGCCGGAATTTCAAAGCCTCCCACCTATGCTACACATGCTTTGCAAAAATCCAATAGCAAGATGCAGTAAAGGTTCACGGGGTCTTTTTGTCCTATCACGGGTAGGCGGCATCTTCACCGCCACTTCAATTTCGCCGGGCTCCTCGTTGAGACAGCGCTCTAGTCGTTACACCATTCGTGCAGGACGGAACTTACCCGCCAAGGAATTTCGCTACCTTAGGACCGTTAGAGTTACGGCCGCCGTTTACCAGGGCTTCAGTCGGGAGCTTGGTTCCGGGCTAAACCGAGGTTCATCCCGAAACTAACAACCTTCTTTAACCTTCTGGCACCGGGCAGGTGTCAGTCCCTATACATTGCCTTGCGGCTTAGCAGAGACCTGTGTTTTTGTTAAACAGTCGCTAGAGCCCTTTCACTGCGCCCACACATCTATTTGCATAGGTGTGTGGGACCCCTTCTTCCGAGGTTACGGGGTTAGATTGCCGAGTTCCTTAACGAGGATTCACCCGAGCACCTTAGGATACTCACCTCGCCTACGTGTGTCCGTTTCCGGTACGGTCAACTTAGTTTCTGACATAGAGGCTTTTCTCGGCTGAATCTCGAGATGGGTTTGTGACCTTTTGGGTCTCCCTATCACACTTCAAGGTTAAGAGACACTGGATTTACCTGGCGTCTCCCTTGGAGTGCTTAGATCCTGTATTCCAACACAGGACCCATCTCTACCATCAGCGTCCCCCCATAGTTCATAACGAAACTAAGGTGGTAGCCGAATATTAACGGCTTTTCCATCGCCTACGCCTTTCGGCCTCGGCTAAGGCACCGACTAACCCTGGGCGGATTAACCTTCCCCAGGAAACCTTAGGCTTTCGGTGTCTCGGTTTTTCACCGAGATTATCGCTACTTATGCCGGCATTATCACTTCCAGTTCGTCGATCCTGGCTTGCGCCAGAACTTCAACCTACAATGGAACGCTCCCCTACCCCCAGCATCCCGCAAGCGGGATACTGAGCCGCAGCTTCGGTGATTGATTTAAGCCCCGATATATTTTCGGCGCAAAGTGGCTCGGCTGGTGAGCTGTTACGCTTTCTTTAAATGGTGGCTGCCTCTAAGCCAACATCCCAGGTGTTTAAGTCACTTTACATCCTTTTCCACTTAACCAATTCTTAAGGACCTTAGCTGGCGATCAGGGTTATTCCCCTTTCGGCGATGGAGCTTATCCCTCACCGCCTCACTCCTGGGTTTATAAGTAATAGCATTTGGAGTTTGATTGGATTTGAATCCCGAGAGATCCTCCTCTATTCAGAGCTCTACCACTAATACTGAACACCCAAGACTGCCCTTAAAGGCATTTCGGGGAGAACCAGATATTACCCAGTTTGATTAGCCTTTCACTCCGACCCACAGTTCATCCGAGGATATTTCAACATCCACCGGTTCGGACCTCCATTTCGTGTCACCGAAATTTCATCCTGACCATGGGTAGCTCACTGGGTTTCGGGTAATATCCCAACCTACTGAGTCGCCCTATTCAGACTCGGTTTCCCTACGCCTCCTCCCGCTACTTTCGTAGAGGGATTAAGCTAGCAGGTTAGGGTAACTCGCCGGCTCATTATGCAAAAGGCACGCAGTCATTCTGATTGCCCCTCGGAATTGCTTCCAAGGGATCAAAATTCCTGCTGATTGTAGACGCATAGTTTCAGGTTCTATTTCACTCCCCGCCAGGGGTTCTTTTCACCTTTCCCTCACGGTACTAGTTCACTATCGGTCATCTGGGAGTATTTAGCCTTACCCAGTGGTTTGGGCAGATTCCTACGAGATTTCACCTAACTCGCAGTACTTGAGAATTCAGTCAATGAAGATCTTTGGAGTTTCGCTTACTGGACTATCACCATCTATGGTGTCCCTTTCCAGGAAACTTCAACTACCCCAAGATTTTGTAACTTCACAACCCTCAGAGCATTTGGATTAAACTGAACCTCACTACACCGACTGTACAACGCTTGCTCGCTTGAACATACAGTGCGGTTTAGGCTGTTCCGATTTCGCTCGCCGCTACTTTCGGAATATCTTTTCCTCAAGGTACTGAGATGTGTCACTTCCCTTGGTTAACTTCCTCTGCCCGAGGCAGAGGATATCCCACTTTACAGCGGGATGGGTTTCCCCATTCGGCAATCGCCGGGTCAAAGGTTGTTCGCACCTATCCGACGCTTAACGCAGCCTACCACGGCCTTCATCGCCTCCAGATACCAAGGCATTCACCATGCGCCCTTAGTATTTTGGACATATGACCTTCCGCCAATACTGATAAGTTGTCAAAGATCAAAAGAAACTTTTAAGGATTATTACTACTTTATATTATATACATAAAACACGCTTTGTCAAGGGCTAAACGTAATTGTTCAAAACTTGGTGGCACATTGTAGTCGCACGATTCATCGTGCAGAAAGTTTCGATATTCCCCATAAATAGACGCCATAAATGTCCTGCCTGTGCGTCGCACGCAGACAGGCGCAACTACGCTTCTCCACTGAAAATTGAACAATTACGGTAAAACAACCCATTCAGAAGAGAGTACAAATTTAATTTGAACTCTCGTTGTAATCTTTATAAATCACTGTAATCGTCAGAAATAGAACCGGAAGCCTAAACCACCCTCAAAATCAAAATCTGTTTCCGGAATAAAATCAACTACTGGATAAATCTCTAAAAATACGCCAAAACGATCTATTAAATACTCAATACCACCACCTAATCTCAAACCAATATGAAAATCTGTATCGTTTGCAGGTTCATTTTTTTTAACTCGAAAACTTCCTCCTATCCCTAAATAAGGAACAACGTTTTCAAGCGATCGTCCTTCCTCTCCTCGAATAACTCCGGGAAAGAGGAATTGATAGTCACCAGTAATATGAAAACCTACATTTCCAATAAAGGACCAGCCAGCATTTATCTGGACGGCTGATTTTCTTGCGAGAAAGTATTTTCCAGTAAACCCGGTTGGGCTGCCGATAATTACACCGATACCATACCTACCGCCAAAAAGTAGACATGGTACTAAGGCTAAAAAGAAGCTATATTTCTTCATGTCTCTATTCCCAGCTGTCTATCCTTAAAGGCATTAAAAGATACATAAGGTCATCATTGCCTTTTGAAGTAATCACGGCGGCAGTGGATTCTGATGTCAGCTGAAAAACTACGTCGCTAGAAGCCACGTGCCTCAATGTTTCCAAGACAAAATTAGCATTGAACCAAACGCCGACTTTCTCTCCCTCGTAGACGCACGGCACCTCTTCTTTGGCTTCACCAATATCAGGCGATGATGCGGATAGGATAATCTTGCTTTCACTGAAGTCAAGCTTCACGTTTTTTATGTGTGGGCTAGCCACCAAGGAAACCCTTTTTAGTGCGCCGTCAAGAATGTCTTTCTCGATCACGCACTTGCCTGAAAACTCTTTGGGTATTACGCCTTCATAATTTGGATACGGTCCCTCAATCAGGCGCGCGATGATTGAGGTATCGAGAAACCGGATACCCATCATCCGCTCTTCAGCAAATATCTCTATTTTTTCCTCTGGTTTTGCGTAGTCTATTAGATCAAAGACCTTGGTAGCGATGATAAGCTCACCATCTGTTTCCTTTTTGTCTTTCTTGTTCATCGCTAATCTGGCACCGTCAGTAGTAACCATCCTTAGTTCCTTGTTCTTGAGTTGAACCAGTACCCCGTTCATTGGTCGGCGACTAATATCTCTTGCCACCATGAATGTAGTAGATTCGACCATTTCCTGAATTTCCCCAACACTCATCTCAAACCACTTCTTTTCAGGAAATTTTGGCACCTCGGGAAATTCCTGAGAATCCAGCGAAGGGATATTGAAGTATGCGTTACCTGCAGCAATCTGCAGTTTTAGTTCCTTTAACTTGAAACCAATGTCGTCAATATATGCTTCCCTGGTTATTTCGAGTAGCTTCTTGCCAGGAATTAAAACCCTGCCTTCTTCTTTAACTTCAGCTGGAATGACTTTCTTTATGAAAATATCAAGATCCGTGGCTTGTATCATTAGGTTCTTTCCCTTGGCTTCGATAATAATGTTCTGCAAAATAGTGTAGGTGCTCTTCGGCGGAATAATCTTTACAATATTACCCAAGGTTTTCGCCAGAACATCTCGCCTAATTTTAAATTCCATGTAACCTCCTTAATTGTAACAGCTATTATAATAAATATAAATATCTGTTGCTGTTGTACCGTGGAAATGTTTATATGTATCAAAATCCTTTAAAATGTTTAACAAACAAGAGATTAATTTGTTTATAAAACAGTGAATACATCTTGATAACTTTTTCACTTTTGAATTCTCCCAAAAAACCCACAGGTTATCAACCACTTATCCAATTAGTTATCCTCTCTAATCTTTGGAGATATTCGATGTCAGTTTTCTTTAGCCCCTCTACTTTTCCAATCGCGTGGATTACTGTTGAGTGGTCTTTGCCTCCGAAGAATTCACCGATTTCGGCGAGCGAAAGGTTGAGCATTGTCCGTATCAAGAACATCGACGTTTGTCTAGCTAAGGCGAGTTTTTGAGTTCGTTTCTTTCCTCTTAGTTCGGCTTCGCTGAAGCCAAATTCTTCGATTACATTTTTCAAAATTATTTGTTTTGTTATTTTGCTACCTGAACCTAAAAGGTCTTTTAAAACTTCTTCGGCAAGATGATCATTAACTTCTTGTCCAGAAAGGGAAGATACTGCAAGCAGTCTTATCAAACAACCCTCGAGTTCTCGAATATTAGATTTTACGCGCGAGGCGATGTAATACGCTACACTAGAAGGGAGTGTAATATTTTCTGACTCGGCTTTTTTCTGTAATATTGCAATACGCGTTTCTAGATCAGGGGGTTGAAGATCAACGACAAGGCCGCCTTGAAAGCGTGATGTTAACCGTTCCTCGAGGGTTAGGATCTCCTTTGGCGGGCGGTCAGAAGTAATTATAACCTGCTTGCCTTCTAAGTAGAGGTGATTGAAGATATGGAAGACCTCTTCTTGGAGCCGCTCTTTACCGTATAAGAACTGTATGTCATCGATTAACAAAACATCCTTAGTCCGATACTTTTTCTTAAACGTCATTTGTTGGTTCTTTTGAATTGCCTCGATCAGCTCAGTCATTATATTCTCAGCCTGTGTGTAATAAACACTCATCTTCTTATGCTGCCGGTGCACAAAATTCCCAATTGCTTGCATTAAATGGGTTTTGCCTAAACCAACACCTCCGTACAAAAAAAGAGGGTTATATGCTTGGCCCGGCGCCTCAGCGACAGCCAATGCTGCAGCGTGAGCGAATTCATTGTTCTTGCCGACTACAAAACTCTCAAAATTATACCTTTCTTGGAGTTTAGTTCCATCTCGAGAGAGAATTAGACGTTTCCTCTTTTTCTTAGGTCGATCTCCTTGCTGTCTTAGCGCCTTAAAAGCAAGTCTCAGTTTATTGCCATTAAGTTGATGAACCGCTTCTTCTAAGATATTATAATAGTGCTCTTCAATCCAATCGATCTGGAACACGTTGGGAAATTCGACAAGAAGAACATCTTCTTTCAATTCAACCCCGCAGCTGCCGCTAAACCAGGTGTTGAAAGACTGAGGGTTTATTCTTTCCCGCACATAATCCAAGACATTTTTCCAAGTATTATTTGCTTCTTTATTCATAGTTTATTTTTCCACAACAATCCACATAGTTATCCACAAGAAAACAGCAAAAACCTTCCGAAATTTAGATACTTTTATGAAACCAGAAAGAACTTTGTGTATAGTTAAAACAAAGGCGAGATAAGTTTATACAGAAAAAGATAGAAGTCAAGAAAAAGATAAAATTGACAGGAAGTCTTTTGGCACAAAAATTGCATTCCCGATTTTTTCGCTAATACAGGGCAGAAGTTAACCCAGAAAACAAAAGTTCTGCCAGGGGTTTTTTCCCAAGTTGACAACACGGGTTATTAATATATAATGGAATTATGTTGATCTTATTATTAATTATCTTCCTTGGTTCCTGGGGTTGCTCAAACTGTTGTTGTTTAGGAGGTACTCAGGGTACAGGATACATTCAATATGGTAAGGCATCGTACTACGGTGAGGAATTTCATGGCCGGAAAACAGCTTCCGGGGAAATATTTAATAAGTGGAACTATACATGTGCGCATAAAAAACTACCTTTCAATACAAAGGTGAAAGTAACAAACCTAAAGAACAAAAAATCTGTAATCGTTCGAGTAAATGACCGGGGGCCATTTGTAGCGGGGAGAATAATCGATCTGTCTTATGCCGCAGCAAAGAAAATAGGCATGGTAAAAGACGGGGTAGTAAAAGTGAAAATTGAGGCGCTAAAATGATTACATTGAAAGCCTGGGCAAAGGTCAATATCGGTTTAAGGATCATCGGGAAAAGAGATGATGGGTTTCATAACATTGAAACGACCTTATCAACAATAAACCTGGCAGATATCATAACTTTTGAACAAACCGAATCAGATATCAAGATTGAGGCAATAGGCATTGAAATTGCTCCCGAGAAAAATTTGTGCTATTTAGCGGCTGATGTTTTCAAAAAGAAGTTTGGTTTAAACAAAGGGGTGTGCATAAAGTTGACGAAAAACATCCCGATTGGTGGTGGCTTGGGCGGTGGGTCAGCAGACGCAGCCTGTGTTCTCAAGGGCATTAACAAGTTGTTCGAGCTTAACGTTCCGGATAACGAATTGCTTGAGGCTAGCAGAGAAATAGGTACTGATGTACCTTTTTTCATAAAAGGAGGGGCTGCCCATGCGCGCGGCAGGGGTGATGAGTTGAAATATTTTAAATTACCAAGAATGTCTTTGGTAATATACTGGCCCGGATATCCGATACTAACCAAATGGGCATATGAGGAATATGACAAGATCTTCTTGACACCACGTCCAGAAACGGATATCATAGTCGAAGAGCTAAAAGGTAAGAAGAAAAAAGCCAAACCGAGTTTTAAGGTAGTTAACGATTTCGAAAAAGTCGTTTTCAAAAAACATCCAGATCTTTTGGATGTTAAAACTAACCTTTTAGTAAATGGTGCATACATTGTAACTCTGTCAGGGAGCGGGTCATGTATGTTCGTCGTCGTTGACGACAAAATCAGGAAAGGTGTGTTGAAGTACCTTGATGGGATTGGTGCACAATATTTTGAAGTGGTTACAATTTAGGCAATACGGAATAAGCCATAAGCTATTAGCTAAAATGGGGCGTCGTCTAAGGGCAGGACACAGGCTTTTGGAGCCTGTCGTGGGGGTTCGAGTCCTCCCGCCCCAGGTTAGAAACGGAGACATGGAGAAACGGAGACCGGGAGACTTGGCGATTCAGAGAACATGAGACGGGAGAAATGGAGATAAGGGAATGCCAAATCCGTGTGCATCGGTTGACATCTGTTTAGATCAATTTTTGCCTCTCGGCAAAAAGGAGGTTTGATGAGAGAGATAAAGTTATTTGCTGGAAGCGCCAGCCAAAAATTGAGCGAAGACATTTCAGAAAAGATTAAAGTACCAATAAGTAAATCTATCGTCCGAAAATTTGCTGACGGCGAACTGAAGATTAAAATTGAGGAGAACATCCGGGGTCGCGATGTATTTATCGTACAATCAACCCCATCGCCGGCAGAGAATATATTAGAGCTCTTACTTTTTTTGGATGCGGCAAAAAGAGCTTCTGCCGATAGAATAACCGCTGTGATTCCGTATTTTGGCTATGCACGACAAGATCGTAAAGATGAACCACGAGTTCCTATTTCGTCAAAGCTAATTGCGAACCTTCTGGCAGTCAGTGGAGCCAGCCGAGTACTAACCATGGATCTCCATGCTGAGCAGATCCAGGGGTTTTTCGATATCCCGGTTGACCATCTATATGCTACTCCGGTGTTCTTGGATTACTACCGACACCGGGATTTGGATGACTATGTTGTCGTTTCCCCTGATTTGGGTCGCGCAAACCGGGTGCGCGGTTTTGCAAGGCGTTTGAGTAAAGATCTCCCCGTTGCCATTGTGGAAAAACGTCGGACTGGACCTAATCAATCTCTGGTACTAAATGTGATTGGTGATGTCAAAGGAAAAACAACTCTCATATATGATGATATGCTTGATACCGGAGGCACAATGGTCGAAGCGGCGCAGGCGATTCTTGAACAAGGTGCCAAGGAGGTTTTTGCTTGCATTGTGCATCCCTTACTTTCGCGTAATGCTTCGCAGAGAATTGTTGAATCCTGCATCAAGGAGCTCGTTGTAACTGATACAATTGCCCTGGCTCCGGAGAAAAAGAGTGATAAGCTGAAAATACTGTCCGTAGCCGGACTTTTAGGCGAGGCTATTCTACGTATACACAATGCCGAATCAATAAGCTCGCTTTTCAAGGAGGTTGAAGAATGATAGTTGATCTACTAGCAAAACCTTATGAAGTTGAAAAAAAAGGTGATGTCAAAAGGATGAGAAAAGAGGGTAAATACCCTGCTGTTCTTTATGGTCATGGAGAGAAGTCGAGAAGGATATGTGTTGAGCAAACTGACTTAAAAAAGGTTCTGGAAAGATTAGGAAAGGAAGCCGTGACCATTAATCTTAAGGTTGACGGTAAAGACTACCTCTGTGTGATAAAATCGATACAGTATAATCCCATAACAGGAAACCTGTTCCACGTCGATTTCCAACATATCCACAAAAAAGAGAAAATAAAAACCTCAATTCCGATCCATCTTGTTGGTAAAGCTCCAGGTTTGGAAAAGGACGCTATTTTGGAGCAAAACCTCCACGAGGTCGTAGTTAAATGTTTGCCGGTTGATATGCCGGCGCATATTGATGTTGATATCTCTGCCTTGGAGCTTGGTCAGACAATCCATTTATATGATATTGACATACCCAAAATCGAATTCGAACTAAACAAAGAAACACCAGTTGTCAGCATAACCATACCAAGGGCAGTCGTCGCAGAAGTCAAGCCTGAAGTCCCAGCGGAAGCTGCTGAAGAAGTCGCTGAAGGTGAAGAAGCGCCAGCTGAAGAAGCGAAGGAAGAGAAAGCAGAAGATAAGGGTTCAAAAGAGAAAGAGTCTAAACCGCCGGCGAAAAAGGGGTAACCCCCACACCTTTTTTGGCGTGCACAGGTGTAATTTTGCAATTATTCAATGTTCATGGTACATATCATGTTGGGTCAACAAGAAAACAGACAAGAAAAGGTGTGGGGGAAATGATTATATTTGGACTTGGTAATCCCGGGTTAAGATATCGTGGTACCAGACACAATGCAGGGTACATTTTTCTTAATAGGCTTGCAAAACACAGAAGCGCAAGATTCCACCAGCACCAGGGTTTTCGTACAGCAAAACTAAAAATCGCTGGTCACAGCATCACCTTAGTTAAACCTCAGTGCTTTATGAATGACTCAGGTGCTGCAGTTGCAAAGTTTCTTAGTGATAAGCCAGATGAATTCGTGATTGTTTTAGACGACATTAATTTGCCTTTAGGAAAACTCAGGTTGCGGAGAAGAGGTAGTGATGGTGGTCATTTAGGTTTGCGTTCAATAATAGACACCTTGGATTCTTCAAACTTCCCACGCATGCGCATCGGCGTAGGCCGTTCCGGCGAAGACGTTGCGCGCCATGTTTTGAGTCTCTTTTCGCGCACCGAAAAAAAGATTCTGCGCGGCGTTATTGATGAAGGGATAACAGGTATGGAAACGATGTTCAGACATGGGTTTGTGAAAGCCCAGAACTTTATAAATTCAGTGAATTTATTGGATTCAGACAGATGAATGCGGATGCAAACAGATTAAAGTATCCGTTTGAATCTGTCCCAATTCGTTTGCATCTAATTTTTTCGCAGAAAAAATGAAGGTCGGTATAATCGGTCTACCCAATGTTGGAAAGTCGAGTTTGTTTAATTTCTTAACGCGCGGGCAGGTGCAGGTAGCGAAATTTCCCTTTACTACTATTGACAGAAATGTAGGTATGGTGACAATTTCTGACAAAAGATTGGAGCAGATTGCAGGAATAACCCAAGCTTCTAAGGTGAGGTTTGCATGTATAGAATACGTTGATATCGCCGGACTGATAAAAGGCGCTTCACAAGGAGATGGTCTAGGCAATAAATTCCTTGCGCATATTCGAGATGTTGATCTCGTGATTCATGTGCTTAGGTGTTTTGCTGATCCTGATATTCCCCATATCGATAGTCAAATATTACCGAAACGTGACTATGAGATCGTGCGTGCCGAGCTGTACTTATCAGATCTAGGCGTTGTTGAACGCAGAATCGACAAAATTAAGAAAAAAGCGGAATGCAAAGAAGAGCTGAAGAACCTGCTTATGATAAAAGATGCATTGAGTAAAGGTCAGGTTCCTGAGACAACGGTACGTGATTTACCTTTGCTTTCAACAAAACAGGAATTAATCGTATTAAACTTAGATGAAGATGGCAGATTTGAGGCGGACATCAAGGGTTTTGATATATACAGGCTATCTGTAAAATTAGAAGAAGACATTAGTGATTTCACAGAAGAAGAGAAA
>Ga0209986_10003083_pt1 | contig 14792 bp, 15 predicted proteins | sample BlataG_FD_183168 | JGI IMG/M metagenome (GOLD analysis project Ga0209986, IMG submission 183168) | Deep subsurface microbial communities from Black Sea to uncover new lineages of life (NeLLi) - Black_00105 metaG (SPAdes) (version 2) | ecosystem: Environmental > Aquatic > Marine > Oceanic >...
TACTTTTAATTTTAGGCTACTGGAATTTATTGCCCATAAAAGTACTGTTAAAATCTCCTTAAAATCTTAAGGTTTTTCCTCCGCTGAAATCCAACCGTGGCGTATAGCCAGTACGGCAGCGTGGGCTCGGTCATTCGCATTTAACTTACGAAGGATGGAGCTGACATGATTCTTAATGGTTTGTTCGCTGATTTCTAGAATGCGGGCAATCTGCTTATTTGAGTTACCATCGGCAATATAGTTCAAAATCTGTGTCTCTCTGTGGGTAAGGGGAGCAGTTATTGTTTCCATAGTTTTCCCCATTGATACTATGTCCTGAAATTGCCTTAATACATGTTCAGCTACCTTAGGTTTAGCCAGAAGAGTGTCATTTATGGGGTATTCACCGCGGCAAGATTGTCTTATCGTGTTATTCAACTCTTCGGGAGTAGTATTCTTGTTTAGGTAAGCTACAGCTCCAGTCTTAATAACCTCAAAAAGCTCCCCATTATCAAGATTGGGGCTTAACATTATTAATCTAATATTTGGGTAGCGTCGTATGATTCTTCTGCCCAGTTCGAGGCCACTGAGGGAGGGGAAGTCAACATCCAGTAATAGCACATGGGGACAGTCCGCCTCAATTATCCCCATCGGGTCGTCATTCGGGTCACAGTCCAGTATGGTGAAGTCAGGTTGTTGAGATAATGCCTGGCGCACACCAACCCTGAAAAACGCTTGCTTATCAACTATCATCACTATAATCTTCTCCACCCAATTACCTCTCAGTTTAGCATCTATCTTTCATAGTTGTTAATAATCATTATTACATTCTAGTGCCTAGTTTGTCAAAGGAGGCTTTCCCCCATATTACTTTGGTACCTTTATTCCCTTCTACAAGAAAACTGTTAATATCTTCCTGCCGGTATCTGCGGTCACCCCGGGAACCAATACGATACGATTTTAGTGTTCCCTGATTACTCCACCGCCGAACCGTGTTGATATGCACGTTAAGCAGTTGAGCTACCTCACTTATGGTTAGCATAACGTTTATGTCTTTGCGATTTGCCATATCTACTTTTTGGTTTAAGCTACCTTAAGCTTACGTATTACTACTAAACTTAACTATTGCTACTATAACTTATCTTATTTGACAGCACAATCCCCCAAATGGGCTAGTTGGGGTAGTAAAAAGTAACTAGGAAAAAAGTACTAAAAATAAGATGAAGTAAGTTCTCAGTTGTTATCAACACTGAGCCAGTTTATTAGCTCTTGGAGAAACCTTAGCCATTTTTGTGGAGAAAAGTGGTTCCCAAAAGAGGTTAGAGAAACAAATCAGCGATAGTAATTGACAGAGCTTTTAACTATCTTTATACTAGTGAAAAGTGCTGCCCATAAGGAGCCGGTATAGTTATGCTCTATACTAAGGCTATGGCAGTTATAGTGGGGGACTGAGCACGTGAGAGATAAAGCTGAGGCCAAGAGGGAGGCTGAAGAGGCTAAGCAAGCCAGGAAGGCTGAAGCCATGGCAAGGAAAGAAGCCGAGTGGTCTGCCAGGGAGAGGGCCAAGAAGGAGGCTAAAGAGGACAAGGAGATGGCCAAGAGGGAGGCTGAAGAGGCTAAGCAAGCCAGGAAGGCTGAAGCCATGGCAAGGAAAGAAGCCGAGTTAGCCGCTAAAGAGAGGGCGAAAAGAGAAGCTGAAGAGGCTGAAGAGAGGGCGAAGAGGGAGGCTGAGGAAGCTAAGCAAGCCAGGAAGGCTGAAGCCAGAGTGAAGAAAGAAGCCGAGTGGGTAGCCAGGGAGAAGGCTAAAAGGGAAGCTGAAGAGGCCAAGGAGAAGGCTAAGAGAGAGGCTGAGGAGAGGATAAAAGAGGAACTTAAGGAAGTTGAGGAGAGGGTGAAGAGGGAGACTAAAGAAGCCAAGGAGAAGGCCAAGAGGGAGGCTGAGGAGAGGATAAAAGAGGAACTTAAGGAAGTTGAGGAGAGGGTGAAGAGGGAGACTAAAGAAGCCAAGGAGAAGGCCAAGAGGGAGGCTGAGGAAGCTAAGCAAGCCAGGGAAGCTGAAGCCATGGCAAAGAAAGAAGCTGAGTGGTCCGCCAGGGAGAGGGCGAAAAGAGAAGCTGAAGAGTCCAAAGAGAGGGCTAAGAGAGAGGCTGAGGAAGCTAAGAAAGCCAGGGAAGCTGAAGAGAGGGCAAAGGAAGAAGCTGAGCTAGCTGCTAAGGAGAGAGCGAAGAAGGAGGCTGAGGAAGCTAAGCAAGCCTGGGAAGCTGAAGAGAGGGCAAAGGAAGAAGCCGAGCTAGTCGCTAAGGAGAGGGTAAAGAGGGAGGCTGAGGAGGTAAGTGCTGAGCTTTATGAAGGGATGGTGGAATTGGTAATTTCGTCACCGGTAGATTTAGGACAGATGAAGAAATTGGAAGAAGCTTTACGCCAGGTTCAAGACCTACGGCTGCTATTGATTGGTGGCTCACTAGATGAAGGTATCAAGATTGTGGTATCAGCCGGGAAACCAATCCCGCTGGTTAGTACCCTAAGAGAAATGCCACCCGTAGAACAGGTGGTTAAGAAAGGCAAGGAAATTCAGGTTAGCCTAAGAACAAACCTATAATTCATTGATTTGTTCTTATTCTCTATCCTTACTTCATTTAAACATGAACCGTCTTGTTATTCTTTGATTCTTCGTAACACCCAGAAACCAAGGATGCCAAGTAGTAGTACCCCAAGTCCTATCCATAGGTATAGAGTCCAGCTAGGTGTTACTTCCTGGGAACGGTCAGCATAAAATAACACCGGTATTGTCCACTTACCCTCATTGGAAGCATTATCTATTGCTCTTACCCTCCAGTAGTAGGGGGCATCCATGCCAGTTGGTTTTAGCCTCTCCTCTATTTTGAGGGTGTATTCCGATTGGGTTAGGCCTTTCCTCTTCAGCACTATTGTGGTGAAGTTGTTATCAGTCCCAATCTGCAGGGCGTAGGTTATACCACTGGGGTCAGCAACATCCCCCCAATCAAAGTGTGTCTCTACCTCTACTGTGGTAGCCACTTCTGGTAACAGTGGCACCGGTATTGGTGGTGCTTTCGATTCCATAGTGAAGGTGGAGGTTATGATATTGGTGCCATCGGTAGCAGTTACTGTATGGTTTCCAGCAACGCTGGGTGGAGCGAAAAAGGTGGCTGAGAATGTTCCCTGACTATTAGTAGGGGCTGTCTCTACCTCAATATCATCATAGGTGATAGTAATCTGGCTACTAGCAATGAACCCGGTGCCGTAGAGCGTGAGCTCCATGCCGACATACCCGGGTGAAGTCTGACTGGTATCTGGGCTTAGACTAACGCCGGTCAAAATGGTCAACTCTGCCTCAGCCCAATTGTTATCGTCATCACTAGCTTTTACTATGCTGGTGCCCTTAGCTGCATCAGAGGGTACGACAAAGCTGCCAGTGAAGCTACCGTTAGCTTTGGAATTTAGAGATATTTGTATGGTGGAAATCCTATAACCATCAAAAGTGATGGTTATATATGCTCTATCCTTAAAGCCAGTACCCTTAATCTGAATTACCTCACCTGCCGCTCCTGAGGTTGGGTCTATAGTTGTTTTAGGCATTACACTGAATTCGGCATTGGGTTCATTTCCAGATTCATCGGTGACGGTTATAGTATGGGTATCAACAGTGCTTTCTGGGATGACAATAGTGCAGGTAAATTTGCCCTCGTCATCGGTTTTTGTATCCCCACTAGCTATGTCAATACCATCACTATCATATTCAATAGTAATTTTTTGGCTGATACCGAATCTAGTTCCGCTGATCTCAACTTCAGTGCCTACTTGACCTGTTTCAGGGCTTATTTCAATTTCACCGCCAATTACAGTAAATCTAGCAGAGTCTAATATGGTGGTGTTGCGGTGGTAGGTAACATAAAAATAGTAATCACCACCGTGAACATCTTCGCTATCTTCGCCATCGGTGAGTTCGCTGGGCACAGTGAAAGTGGTGGTGATCTCACCATCGGCATTGGTCCACTTTATTCCCGTACTTTCATAGGCAGTAACCTCAGTGTCAATGTCATCGCCATCATTAGCTTCATCGCTTGAGAAATATATACGACATGTGGTACCAGCTTCAAAACCGTCCCCCTTGATCTCAATTTTGTCGCCGATTTTACCCTCTTTTGGCGAGAGATCAATATCTTCACCGCTGGCATGGGCTGGGATGGCGGGGAATACTGCTACCAGCGATAGGATAATACTTAATGCTAGGATATAGGAAATTCTACAGTATTTCATCGGTTCATACTTCACTAAGTTATTTAACGCTATTTATTCTGTCGAAGTCAACCATATTGCATAGACTGGCGTAATAATAATCTATCGTTAATAGCACGTCAATGTCAAACATTATACGGGTAAGGTTTGGGGTATGGGAGAGTTATATTTTCTGCCGCATTCATTCAGATTAGCTGGTGGCTTGACAGTGAGTATGTAGCTCAGCTTATAATAGGCTAACTTCAATAAAAATCTACCAATATTTTAGAGTGTTCTCTAGGCAACTGCCAAGGAAGCCAATCGTTAAGTTTGATTCCGAAACTAATTATATATTCTTCCCAGTCAACCCTTGATAAGTAGTTGACTAATGGAAAGGAGAGTGTCTTGGAGTATTTCTTAAATGAGCCACAAAAGGCAATAAAGAGTCTGGCAAGACGAATTGCCGAGGAAAAAGTATTGCCGGTGCGGGCAGAGCTTGACGAGAGTGAAGAGTTCCCTTGGACGATAATGAAAGACCTTGCCGATAGTGATATGTTCCGTGTCTTTATCCCCGAAGAATATGACGGTTTAGGAGGAGGCTGTCTCGAGCTGTGTTTGGTTATTGAAGAGCTAAGCCGAGTGTGTGCCGGGATAGCTATTAGCTATGCTGCTAGTGCCCTGGGAAGCTTCCCACTGCTGGACTATGGAACTGAAGAGCAGAAGCGGAAATACCTCCCAGACATCGCCTCTGGGAAGAGACTAGCTGCCTTCGCTCTAACTGAGGCAACCGCAGGCAGTGATGCCAGCGCCATAAAGACAACTGCCAGCCGAGAAAAGGAGGGCTATGTAATTAACGGAACCAAACAGTTCATCACCAATGGCGGTGAGGCTGAGATATATCTGGTGGTCGCTTTGACTGCCAAAGAAAAAGGCGCTCGTGGTGCCAGTGTTTTCCTGGTAGAAAAGGATATGCCCGGTTTCTCTTTCGGCAAGAAGGAGAGGAAAATGGGCATTCGTGCCTCTTCTACCAGAGAACTAATTTTCCGAAATTGCCTTGTCCCTGAGGAGAATATGATTGGCAGGGAGGGGATGGGATTTATTATGACGATGAGACTCTTAGACCGCTCGCGTCCGGGGGTAGGAGCTCAAGCAGTGGGGCTGGCTCAAGGAGCCCTGGAAGCAGCGGTGGGCTATGCTCGGCAACGTATCCAATTTGGACATCCTATCATTTCTTTCCAGGCAGTTCAGCATATGCTAGCCAATATGGCTATAGAGGTAGAGGCTGCTAGGTCACTGGTTTATGCTGTAGCCAGGACAATAGATAGCCGGGCAAGGAATTTCACTGAAGAAGCAGCTATGGCTAAAGTCTTTGCCTCAGATGTAGCTATGAGAGTTACCACTGATGCTGTGCAGATTTTTGGTGGCGCTGGCTACATGCGTGATTATCCCATCGAGAAAATGATGAGAGATGCCAAAATCATACAGATATATGAAGGCACCAATCAAGTCCTAAGAGATGCCATCGCCTTTGAATTGCGGAAGAGAAAGGCAATGCGTGAATGAACATTGTGGTTTGTATAAAGCAGGTTCCTGGCACTACTAAAGTCAAGATTGATACCCAAACCAACACCCTCATCAGACAGGGGATTAAGAATATTGTCAATCCTTTTGACACCTATGCCTTAGAGGAAGGGGTTAGAATAAAGGAGCGATACGGAGGTAAGGTTAGGGCGATAAGTATGGGACCCCCTCAGGCTGAGGAGGTGCTGCGGGAGGCGATTGCCCTAGGTGCTGACGAAGCCATCCTATTAAGTGATAGTGCCTTTGCTGGTGCCGATACCCTGGCTACCTCCTACACCCTTGCCCGGGCAATTGATAAACTAGAGCGGAATGACCTTATAATTTGTGGTCGGCAGACAATAGACGGGGACACTGGGCAGGTGGGACCAGAGCTGGCTGAGATACTGGGAGTGCCCTTCGTAGCCTATGTCAGCAGGATTGAAGAGATAGACAATGGATATATGCGCGTCCAACGGATGGTTGAGGAAGGGCACGAGGTTATTGAGTTGCCCTTACCAACAGTAATCACTGTGGTAAAGGAGATAAATATACCTCGTCTCCCCTCCCTTCGTGGACTGGCTAAATCAAAGAGTGTCACTATCCCTATTTGGACAGCCCAGGAATTAGGTGTTGATAAAAACATGGTGGGGTTATTCGGCTCCGCCACCAGAGTAATCAAGGTATTCTTTCCTCAAAGAGTCCGCCGTGGCGAGATACTTCAGGGAGAGTTGGAAAGCCAGGTAGAAAGCCTAGCTAATAAGCTGAGAGACACCAAGATAATCTAGAAGCGGTGATAACTGTGGGAATCCAAATTGACCTTGATAAGTGTGTTGGCTGTGGTGATTGCCTACCGTCCTGCCCCTTTGGTCTACTGGAAATTGTAGAGGAAAAGGTTCAGGTGAAAGAAGGTTGCACACTTTGTGGCGCTTGCCAGGAAGCCTGTGGCTACGATGCCATACTCATTACGGCGGTTGCCGAGGCTCCGGTGGTAAGTAATAGCCACCAAGGAGTCTGGGTATTTACTGAGCAGCGAGATGGTAAGTTGAAAGGTGTAGCCTTTGAGCTACTCTCCAAGGGCAGACAGCTGGCAGATACCCTGAGGACTGAATTATGCGCGGTATGTTTTGGTCATAATGTTAGTCAAGTTGAGCAGTTAATTACTTACGGCGCTGACAAGGTCTACTTAATAGATAGTCCAGCTTTAGCCCACTTTCAGGAGGATTTATATACCGAGAAACTGGTGGAGTTGATCCAGAAATATAAGCCGGAGGTAGTCATTGCCGGGGCGACTTCATTAGGGCGTTCGTTTATTCCTCGGGTGGCCGCTATTTTGCAGACAGGACTAACTGCTGACTGCACTGGGCTTGAGATTGACTTGGATAGCAGACTCCTCTTGCAGACTCGCCCTACCTTTGGCGGTAACATAATGGCAACCATTATCTGCCAGACAAGAAGACCACAGATGGCAACAGTTCGCCCTCGGGTGTTTAAGAAAAATATACCGGCTAAGGGTGGAAAGGGACAGATAATAAGGGTGGACTTAAATAAGGAACGCATAACATCAAGGACCAAGCTACTTAGTTTTGTTGAAGACCTAACTGAGAGGGTCAAACTTGAGGAGGCTGATATTATTGTTTCTGGTGGGCGGGGATTGGGGAAGGCAGAAAATTTCCAGATACTGGAAGAACTGGCGGCGGTTATGGGGGCAGCACTAGGTTCATCCCGGCCACCAGTGGATGATGGGTGGATTCCCTATTCCCACCAAGTTGGTCAGACAGGAAAAACAGTTTGCCCCAAGCTCTATATTGCCTGTGGCATCTCGGGGGCGTTTCAACATCTGGCTGGTATGCAGACCTCGGATACTATTGTGGCCATCAATGACGACCCAAGTGCTCTTATCTTTGAAGTAGCTACCTATGGCATTGTTGGCGACCTGTTTAAGGTGGTGCCAATGCTAATTGAGAAGCTAAGAAGATGAGCCGACCAGATAAAGTGTAACCATGGAGAGAATTGCCAATCTTGTCTATAGACGGGCAACGCTTATTATTGTTCTGGTAGCCATCGTGAATATTGTTGCCCTGGCTTCCTTTTTCCGCTTCGAACTTGATACGGATTTCCTGAGTCTTTTTACTGCGGGAAATCCCAAGGCAGAAGAGTATGACCTGCTGAATGAGAAATATCAGATTGGTGAGGCTATCTCGGTTCTTATCGAGCAGGATGATTCCCTTCTGAACGAAGAGAATCTTCAGAATGTCTTGAGGCTTCAGGAAGATATTGAGGAAATTGATGGCATATCCCAAGTGCAGAGCTTTATTCCCTCAGAAATCTTCGTCCAAGGTCATATTTTCCAAGTCACGGAGGCGTTTATTGCCCGCCATTCTGATATCTTGGAAGATTTTATTGAGGGCGAGTATTTTCTTACCGAGCATTCCCTCTCCTCTGACAGAAGCAAGGGTGCTATTGTTGCCAACCTGGAATTGGATGCTACGGCTGGAGATGTAGTGGAGTCGCTGGAGGAGATAGTCCAGAATGAAGAGCGCTTGAGCCTCTCCCTGGCTGGTAACGAAATCATTAAGGACACCCTCTGGAATTACCTGATACGGATAATTTTTATCCTGCCACCCTGTGCCATTATCCTGGTATTGCTGGTTTTCTACTCAGTTATCAGGAATCGCAAATTCACCGTCTTGGCAATAATTCCCGCCGGGCTTGCTGCCTTGTGGACCTTCGGCGCAATTTTCTGGAGCGGACAGGAACTGAATCTGGTGACAGTCATTAGCCCGATATTCATTGTAGTGATTGGCTCAGCCTACGGGCTTCATTATGTCAGTCATTTTATGGACAACATGCCCAGATATTCGGACCGCCAGCAACTTACCATAGAAACCCTGCGTATGGTTGGCACTCCGATATTTCTGGCGACCATAACTACCATGGCGGGGTTCGCTTCCCTGACCTGGGCGGAAGTGTTACCCATGAGGCAGATGGGGATATTCGTCTCTTTGGGTATCGGCTATGCGGGGTTTCTTGCTATCTTCTTTCTGCCGGCGGTGCTGTCCAGAATAGAGTTGCCCCCGAAACCACCGCAAGTTCAGGAAAGCCGTCTAACCAGACTTGTTCTGGAGGCATCTAAACACCGAATTCCTATTATCGTGGGTTTTCTAGTTATTGTGGTCATTTCTGCCTTTTATATACCAAGACTTGAGGTTGTATCCAATCAGCTGATGTTCTTCAAGGAAGATTCGCAAATCAGGCAGACCTTTGATAAGGTTGAAAAGTATTTTGGTGGGGCGTTACCACTTACTGGGGAGATAGTTTCCGAAAGAGGCATAGCCACTTTAAGAGATTACAATTTTGCGGATGAGATTTTGGATACCGAGAGGGAACTGGAAAGAGTATCTGGGGTAGAGAGCGTCTTCTCGCTTTTTGATATGGTAGGTGGTATCTACGAGATGATGACCGGCCAGAAAGATTATCCTGAAAGCCCGCTATTTATCCAGAGAATCCTGTTGCAGATAGATGACGAAGATTTGGAGACCTGGGTTTCGGATGACGGCTTGAGGATGATGATTAGAACTGAAGACCTCGCTTCGGTAGATATAGATAAGCTGGAGGATTTTGTCGCCGAGCACCCTGACATTCGGCTGATTACCGGCATGCCGGTGCTTTTTAACGAGATGAACAAGCTGGTGGTACAAAGTCAGTTTCAAAGCCTGGGTTTAGCGCTTGCCTTAATTTTTATCATGCTTTTGGTAAGCATAAGAAGATTTGGTGCGGCTCTTGTTGCCGTGATACCGATAGTCATCACTATCACGGCTATTATGGGTATGTTGTCCATAAGTAAATTCTATCTAAATATCCTGACTGCCAACATGTCTGCTATCGCCGTTGGTGTGGGCGTGGATTACTCTATCCATCTTATTTCTGGCATCTATTATTTCCGAAAACAGGGGCTCGGCAGGAGAGAATCGGTCGATTCGGCTCTATCGAGCGTTTCCAGGCCGGTTCTGACTAACGCCTTTGGTCTAGCTATCGGGCTTTCCATTCTCTTTTTCTCTCCCTTGAGGATTCATATGCAGGTAGCGTCGGTAATGTGGGTAGCCATGGTCATTTCTTCAATGGCAGCCCTTCTCCTAATCCCTATCTTCTACTCGAAGTTTCATGAATAAACCATCGTGAGGCCACAATAGTCACCAAACGGTGGTTTTTAATACGGTTAAACTTTGTTTAATATATCGCTGCGTTAACAGGATGTAAGAGTATGTTTATCCTCAACTATGCTACAGTAATAGACCCGTTGTTACGAAACATCAGGAGTTATACCCTGGAGTTTTCGGGGATGAAAGCTGGAGATAGGGTATTGGATGTTTGTTGTGCAACGGGGGACCAGGTAATTCGCTATGCAAAAAGAGGTATTGTTGCTTCCGGAATAGACTTGAGCTCTGGCATGATCAAATTAGCCGAAAAAAATAAAAGAAACCAGGGTTTTAAAAATATTTCATTTCAAATAGCAGATGCAGTGAATTTACCGTTCAAGGATAACTTCTTTGATTATGCATCCATATCCTTTGCTCTGCATGAAAAAGAAAGGGCAGCCAGAGATAAAATAATTTCTGAAATGAAGAGGGTGGTAAAGAAGGGAGGCGCTTTGATTTTTATTGATTTTCAAGTGCCTCTACCTTCAAATTTGTATATCTGTTTAGTCAAAGCCATAGAATTTATGGCTGGAAGGAAACATTATAGATGCTTCCGAGATTATATTAAGCAGGGTGGATTAACTGAAATATTAAAGAAGAATCAGCTTGTCGAAGAAAAGAGAGGTCATCCCAATAGATTGATAACCCTAATACGAACAGGGAATCCATAGATGGTTGGCAAGAGCAGATTAAAGAGACCTTGTCCTTTCAAGGCCCATATCTTTGATTTGGAAGGGTAGATACTATAATGGTCCTCTTTCCACGAGCTTGCGGTAGGTATGTGATTCAGCTTATAATAGATTGAACTTGGCTGTAGTGGTGGGGGATGTTATGCAGATAAATGTATCTCAACTGCTTAAGGAACCTCTTGGTTCAACGCGAGAGTATAAGGTAAACGAAACGATTGATGTAGCTGGCGATGGTCGTGTAGTCCAGGGCGAGGTTAAGCTGGTGCGTACTGACCGGGGTATCCTGGTTAAGGGGACATTGCAGACTGTGATTGAAGTTACCTGTGGCCGATGCTTGAGTTTCTTTAATTGTCCCTTAGCTCTAAATATTGAAGAGGAGTATTTTCCTACTACTGATGTAGTTAGCGGTGATTGGCTACCTTTACCTGAAGAGCCTAGCTATTTCACTATAGATGAGTATTATGTTCTTGATTTAACCGAGGCAATACGTCAATATGTGATGCTGGCTATCCCTATGAAGCCGCTTTGTCGTGAAGATTGTGCGGGGTTATGTTCCCGTTGTGGACATAATCTTAATCAGGGACTTTGTAATTGTCTGACTCAGAAAATAGACTCTCGTTGGTCTGAGTTGAGTAAAACTAACTTTAGCTAATGGTGCCCAGTAAATGAGTTGAAAGGAGCGGGGTATAATATGGGAGCTTTACCAAAGCGAAAATACGCTAAGGCACGCCAGGGTAAGCGGCGCAGTCATTTAAAATTAAGCCCTCCGTCTCTAGACTATTGTCCTCAATGCCATAGCTCCAAGTTGTCTCATCATGTTTGTCCTACCTGTGGAAGTTACGCTGATAGGGAAGTCATTGAGGTTGAAAGTCCAAAGAAGGCGGGTAAGTAGAGGCTAGGCTGATGAAGGTGGCTTATGTCTTTCCCGGTCAGGGTTCTCAATTTGTAGGTATGGGGCATGACCTTTATGAGACCTTTGCTACGGCTAAAGCAGTCTTTGAACAGGCTGATGAGGCATTGGGTTTCCCTCTTAGCAGATTATGTTTTGATGGTGCGGAGGATGAACTCCGACAGACCATCAATGCCCAACCGGCAATTGTAACCGTCAGCTTTGCTTGCTTGAAGGCTATGCAAGAGGTAAGTGGTAACAATGAGTTACCTCCCCCTGTTTTTTTGGCTGGTCATAGCCTGGGTGAGTATACTGCACTGGCAGTAGCTGGGGTGCTTGATTTTGCCACTACTGTTTATCTGGCACGGGAGAGAGGGCGGTTGATGCACGAAGCCGGGCAGGAGAGACCCGGAGCCATGGCGGCGATAATTGGTCTTGATGAGGCTTTGTTAGCTGGGATTTGTGAGGAGACTGAGGCCAAGATTGTTAATATTAACTGTCCGGGTCAGCTGGTAATCAGTGGAGCAGCCGAGAAAATAACCAAAGCTGTAAATTTGGCCAAGTCCAGAGGTGCTCGTCGTGCTATCCCGCTGCAAGTAAGTGGTGCCTTCCATACGCCGTTAATGCAATCGGCGGTTGACGGCATGGCTGAGATTATCGCTACTCTGCCCTTTAGTGAACCGACAATCCCAATTATAGCTAACACCACTGCCCAGCCACTCACCACGGCTGATTTGATTAAAGAGGAGCTACTCAGGCAGCTATGTAATTGTGTTCAATGGCAGCGCTCTATTGAATATATGGTAGATAATGGGGTGTCTACCTTTATTGAGATAGGGCCGGGGAAGGTGCTCACCGGTCTCATTAAAAGAATAAACAAAAGTGTTGAGCTGATAAATATTGGTGATGCTGAGGCGGTTAAGAGTATAATCGTGAATTAGACTTAGGGAGTAGTTATGGACCTTTCTAACAAAGTAGCTATCGTAACTGGCGGTGGTCGTGGTATCGGGCGAGCCATTGCCCTGAAACTGGCTGAGGTTGGGACTACCGTTGTGGTAAATGATGTCGGCGAGGCTGAGCCGGCAGAGAGTGTAGTTGAGGAAATCAAGGCTATGGGTGGGCAGAGCCTGGCTATTCTGGCTGATGTGAGCTTAGCCGAGGATGTAACCAGGTTGGTGGAGACGACCGTGTCTACCTATGGGAAGGTTGATATTCTGGTGAACAATGCCGGCATTACCCGAGACCACCTTCTGCTGCGAATGACAGACGATGATTGGGACAGGGTATTAAGGGTAAACCTGAAGAGTGTTTTCCTCTGCACCAGGGCAGTGCTAAAGCATATGATAAAGCAGCGCTGGGGCCGGATTATTAGTATTTCAAGTGTAGTCGGTGTGGTGGGTAACCCCGGGCAGGCAAACTATGCCTCGGCTAAGGCGGGTATTATTGGGTTTACCCGCACGGTTGCCAAAGAGGCGGCTTCTCGTGGCATCACGGCTAACGCTATTGCCCCGGGCTTCATTGAGACTGGCATGACACAGCAGTTGAAAGAAGAGTGGCAGCAAGAGCTAAGAAAGCGAATCCCGGCTGGCTATTTTGGTTCTCCCCGTGATGTAGCGGAGGCGGTTGCCTTTCTGGCTTCAGAGGAGGCGAGGTATATTACCGGGCAGGTGCTTGGTGTGGATGGAGGCATGGCAATATCCTGGCTATGAACATGACTGCCCTCCATCTCACCTGCTGAAGTAGAGATGTGATGGGGGAAATCCTATTTTGGCCTGGCACGCTTACCTATCAGCTCACTGGCCGAGCCGACAGAGCTCTCGTCTATTTCCACCTGGAGAGGCACGAGCAGCCTGGCTACCATCGCATAATAACCGATGGTCATGGTTAGCTCAACGATAGCCTGCTCACTGCAGAAATTCTTGAGCGTGTTGAAAGTCTGGTCGGTAACCTTCACTTTCTGGGCTACCTCGTCGGTATATTGCAAAACAGCACGCTCTTCGTTATTGAACTCGGCTGAATTCTTCCAATCCGAAATGGAATCGAGCTGCTTTTGACTCACCCCCACTTGTAGTGCCACCGGGGCATGTTGTACCCACTCATATTCACTGCCGGTCAGTCTTGCCACCCGCAGGATGACTATTTCCCGCAGCTTTGGTGGAAGCTCCATCCGCCCGATGATAGAGTTACCCAGTCTAATGAAGTTGAGTAATACCCTGGGGCTGTGGGCGGCTACTTTGTAAAGATTGAGAATCTTGGCTCCATTGTCCTCAATCTTCTGGAATATCTCCCTGACCTCAGGCGGTGCCTGTTCCTTATCTATCAAGCGAACGCGAGCCATATCAAAACCTCCCTTTTATCATCCACCAAATTGTAATGGAAGCTATTCAAAAGCACAAGCTGACCGTGCTATAATTAACTTATGAAAAAAGAGTTGATGGATATTTTAGCCTGCCCGGTGTGTAAAGGGGAGCTGAAGCTTAGTGTGGAGGAGGAGAAGGAGCAAGAGGTAGTTAGTGGCTCCCTTCACTGCTCCAGGTGCGATGTGCGCTACTCTATTGTGGACACTATCCCCAATCTACTGCCACCAGACCAGCGTGATTAGTCCGGGGCGTAGCTTACCCCCGTCTGTGGGGACTCCCATACCTCTACAGTGGAGAGGGAAACTGGCGCTCTCGCCAGCTTGGACTGGAGTTCGTTATAAATTGTAGAGGCGATATTTTCTGAAGAGGGATTTATTTTATCAAAGGGTGCCACATCATTGAGACAGGTGTGGTCAAACTTGGCCAGAATATCCCTTAAGTGCTGCTTTAGTTCCACAAAATCATAGGCAATGCCGATGTCATTAAGTACCGGAGATTTTATCTTTACCACTACTTGGAAACGATGCCCGTGCAATGCCTCACACTTACCCTGATAACCTCGCAGGAAGTGAGCAGCATCAAAATGTTGCTCTATGGAGATTTCATACATTTCTCACCTCAATCATTTCCCCATTTAATTACACCCTGCACACCTGCTTGTAGTTGTCTCTTTAGCTCTGTTATCGTTTTGTTATTTACCGGATGCACCAGGTCAGGGGCAATCTCAGCCAGGGGAATAAGAACAAAGGCTCTCTCTGTCAGTCTGGGGTGGGGGATAACCAGTTTTGGAGTTTCCATAACCTGGTCACCATAAAAAAGGATATCAATATCAATTGGGCGGGGTTCGTTGGAGGTGTGGGGTAATCTTCCCAGCTTGCTCTCG
>Ga0209986_10003084_pt1 | contig 14787 bp, 15 predicted proteins | sample BlataG_FD_183168 | JGI IMG/M metagenome (GOLD analysis project Ga0209986, IMG submission 183168) | Deep subsurface microbial communities from Black Sea to uncover new lineages of life (NeLLi) - Black_00105 metaG (SPAdes) (version 2) | ecosystem: Environmental > Aquatic > Marine > Oceanic >...
GGCAGGTATTCAAAGTACTCTCCCGTGTGCTGCACAAGGCTAAAGCCGCCCATCATCGTAGGAGAGATCACATTGAAACTGTTATGGATGAAAAGCAACCACCCACCCTGAATTAAGAGTGGACCAATTGAGTATGCTGCCATTCGAATTAACCGCTGCCGCCATCCTCCATCTCCCATGATCCATATGAAAGGTAGCAACCAGATGGTGAGAGGGAAGAATAAAGGGCGGAACATCCCCGGCGCACTGGCTCCTAGACCTAATATCAGAGCCAATCCGATCCCAGCAACCAGGTTCCTCACTCGCCCCAAGGCTACAAATAGAACCAGGCTGAGGACGATCCAGAAGGTCGTCAATGTCTCAGTCAGCAGGTTAGCTTCGAACAGCACCTGACCAGGAATCAGGTTGTAGAGACAACCTACTAGAGCTCCCAGGACAGCGCTGCCCGTCGTGCGCCAGGTGAGCCAAAAAAGCAGCATCGAGACGACCCAGCCAAGCGTCATTTGAGCGAGCCATGCCCGTTCAGGGTCCATTCCAACTAGGGCGAGGGTAATAGGATAACCAGGCACCCGCGTACCATCGTATCCCTCCAAAGTTAGGCGTGATACCACCTTAGCCAAGCGCATATATGAATTCGTGTCCGCATAGGATATGGGTTGATATACCGACCACAACCATGCGCGTTCGAGGGCTCCAATTACAGCAAGAGCCACGCCCCAGCGAAATTGAGGTTCACTCATCCAAGACCGCATACGTGCATCCAGGCTATGCAGCACTGTCCTGTTCCATGTCTTGGAGAGATCGCCTGGCGCGTTCAATCCAGGTGTAGCGAGTTGCATCACTCCGCGCCTGAGACGCAAGATGCTGCCTGCGGTCCGGGTCTGAAGCCAGAGATCGGATTGCATCGTTCCAAGCGTCAACATCCTCAGGCGGCACCAGAACGGCGTTCTTCTCATTCAATACTTCGCGCAACACTGGAAGGTCGCTCGAGATAATCGCCCGGGTGGCAGCAAGATATTCAAACACCTTCATCGGGCTGGCGAACCTAGCAGTGTCACCACCACTGCTTACTGAGATGCGTCGTTCATACGGCATTAGAAGTACCTCACAGGCAGCCTGAACTAGCGGCAAACGCTCATTGGATACAAAACCCAGCACCTGAACATTGTCTACACCACCTCGCGTAATACGCCGTCGCCAACGATCAACCGCTGCGGGTTCACCACCCGCCCAGATAAATTGCATAGTGGGATTGCGTCGGGCGAGCTCTAGCAGGAGGTCGATTCCCCGCCCTGGATAAAAATGCCCGGTGTAACCGACAGTGAATGATTCCTGCATGCCGAGCTCTCGCCGAGCTTCCTCCGGGGTGGGTAGATCTGCATAACGTACCAGATCGACCCCATTCGGAGCGATCACCACCCAGGGGGTCTCTAGCGTGACTTTGTACACCCTCGCCAACCAAGCACGCAAGGCTTCGGTGGTAGGTAGCAAGCGGCGAGCACCCGAGCCGCGTAAATACTGACCAAACAACCAGGGACCAAACCGCCCTTGTGGCTGGTCATGAACCTCAAGAACTGTTGGTAAGCCTTGCCTAGAAGCTAAAGCTGCAGCCTGCAAGGGCCAAACGTAATATAAATCTGCCCTCCAGAGCCGCGCTGCCAATACCGCTCGTAGACAAAAATCGTAGCGCCGTAGTTGCCGTGCAGCCCTAATCCAGCGGATAGGGAAGTGATCCTTGAGACCATAATGCTCTGCCAGGAACTGCCATGAAACATCCGGCGCGCGACCTGGCAGCCAAAGTTTGATAGTGTGACCCAGACTGATGAAAGCTTGGCAGACCTTCATCACCTGAATCGAATTCGCCTTTCTGGAGGGAACCTCAGAGGCAGCAATACAGGCGATACGCATGGCAGTTCAATCCCCGGTAGACAAAGCCGGCGCAAATTCAGCCCATTGGATCTCACGCAAGGTCTTCCAGACCAGGACACCTGAAGTAGCCAGGAAGTATCCGCTCAGCAACACCGCCATCCCATTAGCACCCCAAAGTGGCACGAGAAGAATGGTTCCAATAATTTTGAAAACCGCCACTGCAAATAGCACCTTTGCGGGATATTCCGGCAAACCCAGCGGAAGCAAGACCGATTGACTCCAGAAGAATATATTTACCACAATCACCCCAACCAGAAGGATGAGCAGATTCATATACGATGTTGGAAGGAATTCCAGGCCGTAAAGAGCAACAATCCACTTTCCAAATATTACCAACCCAATGCTCGCCGGTAAAGTCCATACAGCCGAGATTACACTCCCGCTGCGCAGGATGTATCGTACATTTATCCAATGGCGGTTGGCAACTTCGCGCGCCACCTCACGATAGGTCGTGCTGATCAGCGGAGTGACCGGGGTTATCAGAATATTTATAATCGCCTTGGCAATTTTGTAATAACCGACTTGAAGCGGTGTGCTGAAAGCCCCTAGCCAAAGCATCTCGCTATCTCGGGTGACCAGCTTGAGCGTACCTGATAAGTTGGTGCTGACGGCAAAACGGATCAGGTCTCTTCTGCGATCAGATAGCAGTGAGAGCGGCACTCGCCACCACCCAGCCCCCCATTGCGCCCGAGCATGCCACAACGCAGCTCCGGAAATGCTCACCGCCAGTACAATCTTGCCTACCAGATAAGCCAGCACCACCGACTCAATTCCTCCATCAACGATGAAAACAACTATGATCAAGAGCAAAGTGAGCAAACTTTGTACCACGGTAACGATGGCGATGGTTCTGAATTGGTTGAAGTACTGTAGCAGGCCGTTTCCGCTCTCATACATCAGGTTGGCCAACACCGAAAGTCCATAAAATATAAACAGACCCGTCAAGCCGGGATCATGGGCGAAGATTCGTGCTCCGAGCGGAGCCAGAGCGACGACGAGTGTAAAAGCAATAAGAGAGCTCCCGACCTCAGCCAGGATGGCGGCTTTAAAGACCGCCGCGGCATGGCGATTACGCCCTTTAGCATCAAACTCACCAATGTAGCTAACGACTAATTCACCCATGCGGAAGGATGTCAGGCGGTTAATATTACTGGCAAACTGGGTGATGATCCCCACATACCCAGCTCCGACGACCCCTAGTAGGCGCGCGGCCAGAATCCCTTGTCCCATGCTCATCGCGGCAGAGATGGCCTGAGCGCTGAACAAATACCCAGTATTGCGCACGACCCGCTTCATCAGCGGGTGACCTAGGAAACGCTTTACGACGTCTAGCATGAAAGCAATGGGAGATATAAGCAACTCAGTCCCTCATTCAGAGGTATCTACTTGGCGCGCCCATTCCCGTTCAGCTAAATACCAGCTGACAGTAGATTTCAGCCCCGCTTCAAGAGAGACCCGCGGTTCCCATCCTAAAAGACGACCCGCCTTGTCCACCTGCGCCAAGTTTGCCGCCATATCCGCCGGATGAAGCGGTCGATATTCAACTTTCGCTTTACGACCGAGCTGTTCTTCAAGTATCCGTATCAAATCATTTATTTTTACCACCTGGTGACCGCCCAGGTTGATAATTTCGTAGCCAACCGGCTGAATAGCCGAGATCGTTCCACGGGCGATATCGTCCACATAGGTTAAACCTCGTGATTGTTCACCATCGCCATAGACGACAACCTTGCGACCCTCATGAATCCACTGAATAAAGCGGAATACTACCATATCCGGACGACCTGCCGGACCATAGACTGTGAAATAGCGAAGTATTGTCACGTCAACATCATGCAAATAATGGTAAGCGTGACACATTGTCTCCGCCGCCTTCTTGCTGGCAGCATATGGTTGGAGAGGGAGGCTGCTATCGGCATCTTCAGGTGTGGGCAACGGTGCATCGGCGCCATAGATGCTAGAAGTCGATGCCATGACAAATTTTGGAATACCGTGATAGCGACATAATTCTAATAAATTAAGCGTCCCAACGATGTTGGCATCAACATAGGTCCATGGGTTTTTTACACTCTGTCGCACTCCGGCCCGCGCCGCCAAGTTAATCACCGCGTCGAAGGGCTTTGTCTCTGCAACCAAGTCGGTCAATGTCGCATGATCGGTGATGTCGATCTTGTGGAACTTGAAGCCCGGGCGACCCTGCAATCGCCCCAGGCGCCATTCCTTCAATCGCACATCGTATGCGTCGTTCAGATTATCCAGGCCGATAACCTGATGACCATCTTCCAATAAGTATTCCGTGACCCGTGCACCGATAAAGCCGGCTGCACCAGGTAGCAGGTAGCGTGCCATCAGAGCCTCACCACCTTGGGATCATCTAACCCCGCCGCACCCAGCGCGTTTCGGGTGTCAAATACTAACTCGGCTGCCTGGGCCACTGCCGGGTAGTCAACAGTAGCGTGATCGGTGATGATGATCACACAATCCGCCTGCTTTACCGCCTCGATCAGATCTGGAACTGATTTCAAATCCCATCCTTCGTGCCCAATCGATGGAATGTAGGGATCGTAATACTCCACCTGGGCTCCCTTCCCGAGCAGTAAACCAATCACATCCAAAGCAGGCGATTCGCGCGTATCTGATATATTCGGCTTATAAGCCACACCCAGGATCAAGAGCCGGGAACCCATTAAAGGTTTTCCTCGGTCGTTGAGAGCATCCTGTGCCCGATCTACAACGTAGCGTGGCATGTTGGTGTTGATCTCACTTGCCAATTCAATGAAGCGGGCGTTGTACTTGACGCTTTTAAGCTTCCATGAGAGATAGAGCGGATCAATGGGGATGCAGTGGCCTCCCAATCCTGGGCCAGGAGTGAACTTCATGAAGCCAAAGGGTTTCGACGCCGCAGCCTCGATCACCTCCCAGACATCAATACCCAGCCGATCACACATCAATGCCACTTCATTTACCAGACCAATGTTTACCGCCCGGAAAGTGTTCTCGAGCAACTTCGCCATCTCGGCCACTTCGGTGGACGAAACCCGCACAACGCTCTCCATCGCCTGGCCATAGAGCGCGGCAGCCACTTCGGTACAGGCGCGGGTGATTCCACCTATCACCTTGGGGGTGTTGACCGTCGTCCAATCCTTACGACCCGGATCCACCCGTTCTGGGGAAAACGCCAAGAAAAGGTCTTTCCCCACCACCAGATCGTCGGCTTCAAGTTCTGGCTGAACTATCTCACGCGTTGTACCAGGATAGGTTGTAGACTCGAGAATAATCAGCATCTCAGGGTGAAGAACTGATCGTAAGGACTGAGCAGCCGAAACGATAAACGAGAGGTCTGGATCGCCTGTCTTACGCAAAGGAGTGGGCACGCAAATGCTCACCGCGTCCACCTCGGCTAGGGCTTGGTAAGAAGTACTTAATTCAAGCAAATCATGTTCGATCAATTTCACGACCTGCTCACTTGGCACATCTTCGATGTAACTTCGCCCTTGTCCCAGCCTTTCAATCTTCTCTGGGTCAGAGTCAATTCCGACAACGTTGTAACCCGCCTCGGCGAGTAAAACAGCCAGGGGAAGGCCAACATAGCCAAGACCCACAACGCCGAGGCGCGCCTGACGATTAGAAAATCGATTGATGAGCGCCTGCGCAGCAGGCGGTAAATCAGGAATATGCTTGGTCATAGGATGGGTTTGCTCCTGATACTGAGGTAAATCAGAATAAACTGAGTTGCTCTGGATCGGTAGGTGGCTCAACTTCCGAGGACGATATCTGCTGACTGCGAGCGATGAGTTCTGGCAAGAGAGCGAAGTCCTCTTCTACTACATGGCGCAGAGAGGGCTGATGTAAAGCCGCGGCTGGGTGGTACATGGGCACCACCAGTTGACCCATAACCACACTTGCCTTTCCATGAATGGCGCTGATACGTGCGTTAGGAAAGTAGCGGGCCATGGAAAACCGCCCCAAAGTGACGATGACCTTTGGGTTGATAGCTCGGACTTGGCGGTCCAGGTACTTCGCACAAGCTTGTATTTCGTCAGATTGGGGATCGCGATTGCCAGGAGGACGACACTTGATGACATTGCAAATAAATACCTGTTCACGGCTCATGTCAATACTGGCCAGCAATTCTTCCAGAAAGCGGCCAGCAGCGCCCACAAACGGACGACCCTGTTCGTTTTCATGGAAGCCAGGGCCTTCCCCAATGAACACCAGATCGGCGTTGGCGGGACCTTCGCCAGGGACTGCATGCTTACGGGAATGATGTAGCTTGCATTTGGTACACACTGCTACCTCAGCCGCGATTGCATCGAGCTCTTCCTCTGGATTCACCAGTCACCTCCGTCTACCTCAACCCGCCTCCTATGCAGGTCTGTCAAGGTCATCAATAACGCATCCTCGTTGTTGTCGCGGTAATAATTTACTTTCCGGCCCTTGATCACAAAATCATGTTTTAGATACATATTTACAGCTGCATGGTTAGACACACGTACTTCAAGTGTGGCGATCTCAGCTCCCATGCCCACCGCCCATTCAAGCACCGCCAGAAGCAACCTCTCTCCGATCCCCTGGCGCCGATGATTGGGATGAACAGCTAATGTGCTAATATGCACCTCATCCGCAATCAACCAGCAACCCGCAAAACCGATCACCGATTGCGGGTGTGTATCATCCAACTCTGCGACAAGCAGATGGGCAGCTGGATTCCTCGTCAGCTCAAACCGATAGGATCGCTCTGGCCAGGGCAGCGGGAACGACAGGCGGTCAATCCGAAGCACGACCAGCAAGTCATCGAGTGTCATCTCCCGGATGAGCATATCCGAAATCTTTTGCCTCACACCGCGCTCTCACGTCGAGGTCTGAGGTAGATCAATGTCAGAGCGGCTGGATCGGAGACCTTCCCCGACCGCATCTGCTCCCATGCCAACTCCGCCAGGAAGCTGGGTCGGCGGATGCATTGCGCCGGAGGCGCTAACACGGCTTTTGGTTCATCGGAAAGAGCTTCGCGTCCCCCGGGGTCAAACTCACCACAAATGTAAGTTCTCTCCCTAAGAAGTTCAAGCACATCCGCCCAGGTAAGGCTTTCAGCCTCCGCTTGGGATTGCCAACCGTTATGCCTCCATTTGTACCACATCCCAGCAATGCGCTTCCGACCAGCTCGGATCACCGCCAACATGGGTTCAGGCCGGTGCGGTTGGCTTCGGGCGAGGATATCAAACGTGGGGATACCCACCAGCGGTAGATTATGGGCCAAGGCTAAACCCTTAGCCAAGGCCATGCCGATACGTAAACCGGTGTATGAGCCAGGTCCTAACGCAACGGCCACCCCGGTCAATGAAGCCGGTGTGCTCCCCACCCTGCGCAAGATAAGCGCCACTTCAGGGGCTAGCTCGATTGTATGATGATCTACACCCAGCCAAACAGACTCCGCCAGCACCTGGGATCCGTCATGCAGTGCAATACCTATCATCCGAGTGGCGGTGTCTAATGCAAGCAACATCATCAGCCCCCAAAGGTTACCTGGCGGAATTGGCGTAACATACGATCATAGCGCAAACCGCAGGCCTCGATGTGCAATCCTCGCCGCATATCATCCACCCAGCGCAGGCTGATCCATAGACGTTGGGGAGTAAGCGCCTCAGCTACCCGTTCCGGCCATTCCACCAGCAAAGGACCACCCCTTTCCAATAATTCCTCTAAACCAAGCGCGACCGCCTCGGCAACGCCACTCAGGCGGTAGGCATCGAAGTGAAATAGCGTAGCGGCGTCTGCCCGTCGATACTCATTTATCAGCACGAAGGTTGGACTGGTGACCGGATCAAGCGACCCCCAGCCGCGTGCAATTCCCTGGGCTAATGTCGTTTTTCCAGAACCCAGATCACCCGCTAGGCAAACTAGGTCGCCTGGCTGCAACAGTTCACCCAGACGAACCCCAAAACGCTGGGTTTGCTCAGGACTGTGACTGAGAAATTCGAGGCTGTGCTCATCCAGTATGGGCATGGACCGTGATGGATTATACGCCAGCCATCCTGCACCTACAAGCAGCGCGGCGAAAAGAGCGGATAGGGCTATGCGGTTTGGTTCATCCAGGTTTCGACCGACTGCCATAACCCCGAACTTCATGTGGCCCCTTCCCTTCCGGCCGCCTACGTGCTACTATCTATCCCATGCGGGTCTTAGTCATCTCAGACATCCACGCCAACCTCACCGCATTGGAAGCGGTCCTCGACACTGCCGGACCCCACGATGCTGTTTGGTGCTTAGGAGACCTGGTAGGTTACGGGCCAGACCCGAACGAGTGTGTCGAACAAGTTCGCTCTCTCCCCGAGTTGCTCTGTCTTATCGGTAACCACGACCAAGCTGCCTTGGATATGATCCCGCTTTCGCGTTTTAATCGGGATGCCGGCGACGTTGCAGCCTGGACACAGCAAGTACTAACAGAAGAAAACAAGAACTTCCTTCACTCATTACCAAGTAAAATCGTATTCGACCGTTTTACCCTGGTCCATGGAAGCCCTGATCAGCCAGTTTGGGAGTATATAATTGATCCCCATACCGCTGACCGCAGCTTCGATATCTTAAAGACGGAATATTGCCTAGTTGGGCATACCCACCTGCCGCTCATCTTCTACCGCCCGCCTGAAGAGACCATTACAATAAGTATGCCAGTGGAATGGGGAGAAGCCATGCCTCTCACCCAGCAGATGATTCTCAACCCAGGTTCGGTGGGACAACCTCGGGATAGGGACCCTCGCGCCTGCTATGCAACCCTCGACCTCGAAGCCAACACCTGGGAGATGAAACGCATAAGTTATGACATCAGTCAGGTGCAATTGCGCATCAAGGAAGCCGGTCTCCCCGAACGACAAGCACTACGGCTCATGGCTGGATGGTGAACAGGAACCATCCAGACATGTAAGCCGTCCTAGGAATGAAGGCCCGATCATTTGAAACCAGGAGGCGATTACCATGAGCAAGCACATCACAATCTTTTTATTGCTAATCGTTGCCATGGTCTTGGCTGCGTGCGCCCCAGCAGCGAGCCGCAGCTATGAGCAGGGATTAGCCATCGAGGCGCCCGCCCCAGCCATGGTCGTCGAAAGCGACTTGGTCGCTGGCGCCCCGCCTGCCGAACCTAAATCAAGTTTCGCTGCCCAAGATGTAGTTGCTGAGAGGCTGGTGATCCGCAATGCAAACCTTACGCTTGTCGTCACCGACCCGGCTCAATCAGTGGCAGCCATTAGCCAGATGGCTCAGGAGATGGGCGGCTTTGTCGTCTCTTCGAATATCTATCAAACCACTTATGATGACAACATACTGGCTAATCGGGCTTCGATTACTATTCGTGTTCCTGCCGAGCAGTTAGATGAGGCTTTGAGCCGCATTAAACAGGACGCCATCGAGGTGCGCAGCGAGAACGTTTCTGGGCAGGATGTTACCCAGGAATACACCGATCTGCAATCCCAGCTACGAAACCTAGAGGCAGCGGAGGATGAACTACGGGAGATTATGAAAGCGTCAACCAACGCCGAATATGTATTGGATGTTTTCGAGCACTTGCGCCAGGTTCGACAAGAAATCGAGATCACCAAAGGCCGGATTCAATACTACGAGCAATCGGCTCGCATGTCGGCAATCAGTGTTGATCTGCTCCCCGATGTAGCTACCAGGCCATTACAAATCGGCCGTTGGGAACCGCAAGGTACAGCCAAAGCCGCTCTCGGAGCATTGATCAATTTACTTAAGTATATGGCCGACGCTGCCATTTGGGGGCTGATTTGTGTGTTCCCGATCGCCGCGATCCTTGGCGTACCCGCCTGGTTCGTGGTGCGAGCGATTAGACGCCGTCGTAAGATTAAGCAGGATGAACCAGAGGCATCCTAGCCTCGAAGGTAGTTGCCCGGGCGCCTTGTCGGAGGATACAGACCCCTGACGAAGGTACGCATCCCAAAGGATGCAGCTACAGCCTTATCCGAATATGTAGCCGCTGGCTTTAACCTGCGTCTGTTGAGTAAGACCCTCAGCCTTGCTCAATCGCCAATCGAACTTGGGAAGCCAGCTTCCCAAATGCCCCTGTATGGGTCATCTCCAGACTTCGGGGACGAGGCAGCGGGATCGGTAGATCTAGACACACATGAGCTGGGCGCGCGCTTAGCACAAACACCCGGTCTGCTAGAAGGACCGCCTCGGAAATCGAATGGGTCACCATTACCACTGTCACCGTCCGCGCCTCCCAGACGCGCATTAACTCCGCGCCCATACGTTCACGGGTCAGCGCATCGAGCGACCCAAACGGCTCATCCAGCAGCAGCAGATTGGGCTCATGGATCAGCGCGCGGGCGATCGCCACCCGCTGTGCCATACCCCCTGAGAGATCACATGGATAAGAGGTCTCAAACCCATTCAACCCCACCAGGTGAATCAGATTATTGGCACGGTCCTCCGCCTCCCTAGCTGGAACCTGCTGCAACTCCAATGGCAGTACGATGTTACTTAAGACCGTGCGCCAAGGCATCAGGTTAGCTTGTTGGAAGACAAAACCAATGCGCCGCCTGGGCTGTGCTAACCGCTTGCCTTCAAAGACCACTTCTCCAGAAGTAGGCGCAACTAGGCCAGCCAATAGACGCAGAAGAGTGGTCTTGCCACAACCTGAAGGCCCTACGAAACATACAAATTCTTGCCGCGAGACGGTAAAGCTCACCCCAGCCAGCGCTTGTAGACCTCCATCACCATTGGGATAGACCATAGATAGATCGTATGCGGTAAGGATCGGGGCTAACTCAGACATCTTCAGGGCAAGAACTCATTGGTGAAAGCCTGACTTAGATCGAGGTGCTCCTGCAACAACCCCATCTCTAGCAGCACCTGCTCCATGTTCTCCCAAGACTCTGGATCAGAGTAGCCCAAGCGATTCGCCTTCCAGAATTCAATACTGGCAACAAGCACGCCGCGCTGGACAGTCTCATCCGCCTGCTCTAAACCTTCAACATATAGCTTCGAGATCTCATACGCCTCAGCCGGGTCTTCTATCGTGTCCTGCAATCCCTTCAGGGTCGCAGCCACCATCCGCTGGACCAGATCTGGATGCTCGGTAATGATCGTCTGGTTGGTGATCAGGCCATTAGAAGTCAGGTGAACATAATCCGCAACCCGGATTACATTCACTGGAACACCCTGAGCTTCGAGTTGAAGAGGTTCGTTGTTGGCATAAATAACGACCGCATCTTCCTGCCCTTCGTAGAGGGCTTCCACCTGGTTGTAGCCGATCGAGTCAAGCGTGATCGCATCATTCGATACGCCAGCCGCGCTCAATAAAGCCCGGTAGCCGATATACGATGCCCCATACAAACCCGGAATACCCACCCGTTTCCCGATCAAATCAGCTGGGGTCATGATCCCACTCTCGGCTGGAGCAGCAACCGCCACCGGATAGTCCTGCCACCAAGCCATCACGTATACCACTGGCAAATCCTGTGCTCGTGCCAGGAGCACTTGTTCGCCGGAAACAACAGCAAAATGAAGCTCATTCGCTCCGATTAATTGCACAGCCTCCGTTTCTGGAATGTGGTTGAACTCAATTTCAATACCGACATCTCGGTAGTAACCTTTCTCAGCGGCGACATATAGGGGGACGAATTGAACATCCGGTCGGTATCCCATTGTCAGACGGACATGGACGGTCGCCTCGGTAGCTTCTAGTTCAGGGCTCTTTACGCCGACGCAACCCGACAACGACAAACAAAGCGCAAGTAAGATGAAGGTCCAACGCAGTGACATAATCCATTGCCTCCTTAGCATCGAGAGCTAACTTCACGATAGGTCAACAGCCAACGCTCTAGTCCTACCACCACCCCATACAGCCCAAGCGCCATGCCGACCAGGTCGAACACCACCACGAAGACAAGTGCGGTGTCGTATAGGCCACGGCCTACGTTGATCAGATAACCTAGGCCCTCGTCGGCGGCCACGAACTCGCCGACAACCGCCCCGATCACCGAGAGCGTGGCGCCGATCTTCAGCCCCCCAAATAAAACCGGCATCGCAGCTGGCACTTCAAGCTTGGCGAAGATCTGCCAGCGAGTGGCTCGCAGGGAACGCATCAGGTCTCGTAAATCTACTGGCACTGAACGCAAGCCGACCACTGTGTTAACCAGTACGGGGAAGAAGACGATTAATGCACTGATCAACAACTTCGAGAGTCTCCCCGTGCCAAACCAGATTACCAGCAATGGCGCGATTGCCACCACCGGGACAGACTGAGAGGCGACGATGTAGGGCGCCAACAGGCGCTCAATTGTGCGTGATTTGGCCAGCCCATATCCCAGGCAGATGGCTACCGTCAATCCCAACGACAGCCCACCCAGCACCTCAAGTAAAGTCACTACTGTATGCCGTAGCAGACTGCCATCATCGAGCGCGAGTAAGAAACGACTCCAAACAGCTCGCGGAGAAGGCACCATGAAAGCCGGCAAACCGCTCCACCGGGTGAAGGCTTCCCATGCTAAAAGAGCTGAAAGCAGCGTTACCGGCAGCGTCCATAAAGTAAATTTTCGTCGCGTCGACACCCGTGGTAAAAGGGTCGCACCTGTCTGCTCGTCCTTCGTCATCCCCAAGCTTGACCTCTCAAAGACATACCCCGAAGGGGCTACCTTCGGGGCAGACACATGCAATTTCCAGCGCGATGCACCACAAAACAAGTCCCCGAAGATGGTCATCTTCGGGGCACAACTCGCCACCCTGGTGGACATTGCCAGCCAGGTTAGCAACCTTCTCCCATCCGGACTTTACCGTCGGCTCCGGAGTTCCACCGGATCCTGCGTCAAGGACGCTTGCGGGCTATACCGCCGATCGGGAATTGGGTTTGTGACCCTCACCCTGCCCCGAAGGCTAAACTATTCTATTTTTATCATTATACCCGTTTTTACCGAACTAAGATACCGCATCCCTACACATTCAACTCTCTCATATCTCCTGTACTCACGAAAATCACCCGCTCGGCGATGTTGGTCACTCTATCGCCGATACGCTCCAGATTGTGGGCGCACCACATTAGATAGGTCGCCCTTTCTATGCTGTCGGGTTTATCGGCCATGATCTCTAGCAGTTCCTCGAAAATCGCCTGATAGAGGTGATCCATCTCATCATCACGAACAGCGATCGCCCGCGCAGAATCCGCATCACGCTCTACGAAAGCTTGCAGAACTTCACTCAACATATCTTGCGCCAGCCGCACCATACGCGGGATGTCAATCAATGGTTTGAGCAACGGCTCGTCCCCCATAAGGATGACTGTCTTGGCAATGCCGGAGGCGTGGTCCCCCATGCGCTCCAGGTTAATCACGATGGTTATAACCGCAACCACTGCTCGCAGGTCGCTTGCCGCCGGCTGTTGGGTGGCGATCAGCGCCAGACAGGCATCCTCGATCTTGAAGCGCAAGGCATTTATCGCTTGGTCATCGTTAATCACCTGCTGTGCCAAAGCCTGGTCCCGGTTCTGGAGACTCTCAAGGGCGAGGGCGATTGCCTGATCGACCATCAAGCCCATCTGCAGCAGGTTGTCCTGTATCTGGATAAATTCGCGGTCATACGCTGTTCTTAAGCTGTACAACATCCTGACCTCCCTCTCGCCAACTGGCTAACCTACCCGGCCTGTGATGTAAGCCTCGGTCCGTTGCTCCTTTGGTCGGGTGAATATCCTGGCGGTGTTATCAAATTCAACCAACTCTCCGAGCCAGAACAAACCGGTCTTGTCCGAGACTCGCGCTGCCTGCTGCATGTTGTGGGTGACCACCACGATAGTGTAACGCTTTGAAAGCTCCCTCACCAGCTCCTCAATCTGTAGTGTAGCAATCGGATCAAGCGCCGAAGTTGGTTCATCCATCAATATCACCTCCGGTTCGACAGCTAGCACCCGGGCGATGCACAGTCGCTGTTGCTCTCCCAGCGAGAGTTCCATCGCGCCTGCGTTCAAGTGATCCTTAACCTCTTCCCATATTGCAGCCCGTTTTAATGAGCGTTCGACAATCGCATCCAGTTCATCCCGCCCTCGGGTCAGCCCTAGCACGCGCGGACCAAAGGCAACATTATCAAAGATCGATCGGGGGAAAGGGTTGGGAGTTTGGAATACCATTCCAATCCGCTGACGGAGATCCACAACATCGACTGAGGGATGGTATATATCCTCACCATCAAGAAGAACCTTCCCTGCCAAACGGGTGTTGGGAATCATGTCGTTCATCCGGTTTAGGCACCGCAGAAAAGTCGACTTCCCGCAACCTGAAGGACCAATTAATGCAGTGACTTGGCATTCGAGTATCTCCATTGAGACCAAGCTTAACGCCCTCACGGAGCCATAATAGAAGTCCAGCTCTTGGATGGCTATCTTGGGTGATTGCGTTTTATTAGCCATTGGTCGCATTGTACACCAGAACACCTCCTATGGTTTCCTCTGGCAACTTGTGCCGGGAGAAGTATAATCATCGACGATGGACAAACCTCGTTCCAGGCGCATTCGCTTGTTGTCCTCCCTACTGATGGCTTATCTGATAGTCGCCGCATGCAGTCGGTGGATGACTGAAGGCCTCCCTGGTTCATCCTCTGACGCCATAATCGAAAACAAGGGCTCAGATACAATTGTGAACTTAGCACTGGCCTGGGCAGAAGCCTACCAGGACAGTCATCCCAAGGCGCGGATCTCGGTCACCGGGGGAGGGTCTGGCACGGGAATCGCCGCTCTGATCAATGCCTCGGTGGATATCGCCAACGCCTCACGCAAGATAAAGCCGGAGGAGCAGGCCCAGGCGGAAGCCAATGGCGTCCTCCCGGTGGAGTTCGTTGTCGCCAGAGACGCCATCG
>Ga0209986_10003085_pt1 | contig 14782 bp, 30 predicted proteins | sample BlataG_FD_183168 | JGI IMG/M metagenome (GOLD analysis project Ga0209986, IMG submission 183168) | Deep subsurface microbial communities from Black Sea to uncover new lineages of life (NeLLi) - Black_00105 metaG (SPAdes) (version 2) | ecosystem: Environmental > Aquatic > Marine > Oceanic >...
TATACATTCATTGCACAAGAATCTTTAGAAATAGATTACCCTCTTGTTGAAATATTTTCTCCTTTAAATAATTCACAAGTAGTTATTCCTTTTAATATTACATTTAATGCTACAGACTCAAGGGGTTCAATAGAAGATTCTATAAATGTTTCATTAATGTTAAACCAATCTGCAACTGAAACTTTAATGTTAGTTTCTGATTTAAACCAAAATAATGAAAGTTACCTTATTAATACAGGTATTGCAAAAGGATTATATAATTTAACTTTATTAGCCTGTGAATTAGAAACAGCTGACTTACTTTGTAATTCCACTTTTGTTAATAGTATAGAAATAGTAAACAATGAACCAACTATAACTAATATAAAATTAAATGCAACAAATGATGCTAATTTTACAATATATGATTTACTAGGCAGTTTTACTCCTAATGATTTTGATGCAGGAGATTCATTAACTTATGATATAAAATGGTATAAAAATAATATAAGTCAATTTACATATTCAGAAGTTTCAGCAACAAATGGAACAAGAATAATAACCCAATTAGATTATGAAAATACAACAACAAATGATTTATGGAATTGTGAAATAAGATTATATGATCAAACGAATTATTCTGCTTGGACTAATTCATCACAACTTAAAATTCTAGAACCAACATTAATGTACCAAGTTAATCAAACATATAATAGTTCGGTTGAAGAAGGAACATTACAAATATTTGTTATAAATATTACTTTCTATGATTGGTGGGTAAAAGATATTAAAAGTATTTTTGAATACAATGGAACAGCTAGAGATGTAATAAAAACAGAAGAAACTGATAATAGAACTTCATTTCAATCAACATTTACAATTCCTATGGGAAGTGCAACACATTCTTTCTCTTGGAATTTAACTCTTGTATTAGAAAATGGAACAACAATTTATAATAATAGTTATGTAGGAACACAAACAACTACAGAATCAATACTTTATCAATGTAATGGTTCAAATGAAAGTTCTGCTTTAGTACTTAATTATACTTTAAGACATGAAGAAAATGATACTTTACAAACAGGAGATGTTTCAGCTAATTTTGTTTTATACAAATCAGTTGTTTCTATTAACAAAACAGTAAATATTGGAATATTAGAAGATATTGTTAATTTTAGTTTATGTATTCATCCAAAGAATGCTTCATTTATAATAGATGGGCAGATACAATATTCAGGACCTGATGGAACTAGGTATGATCCAAGAGATTATTATTATAGGAATTATTCATTAGATAATATTACTGATAATGTTGGATTATATCTTTTAGATATTTCTAAAGCAACAGGAATAACTTTCACAGTTACAGATCCCGATGATATTGAAATAGACAATGCAATTATTGATGTTCAAAGATATAATGTTGGTAATAATACTTTAAAAACAATAGCTATGGGCAAAACAAATACCGATGGTAAGGATTTAATTTATTTAAGAAAGAATGATGTATTTTATACAATCAGAATTATCCAATTAGATGGTACTATAAATATATTTTCAAATCAAAAGATTATAGATGATGAAGTGTTTATTAAAATTAGTTCTAATGAACTTAAAGACCTTTTTGAAACTTATGAAAATACAGTTGGGGAAATATTATTAAATGATAGAACATTTACAGCATACTTTAACGATTCATCAGATACATTATTAAAAGGGTGTTTTAGGATACAAAAAGTTAATTTATTAGGCAATGAATTTGTTTATGATGAATGTATTTCAGGATCTAATGGTAATTTTGTACATACTGTTGATAATTCAAGTTCTATATTCTTATCCTCTTTAACTATAGGAATTAATCCTACATTCCCACTTAGGAATAGGGTGGATGATTTCAAAGCTTCAGGATTATTTGATAATATGGGAATATTTGGTGCAGTATTCTTAGCAACATTAATAATGTTGGCAGTTATAGGTGCAGGATTATGGAGTCCTGCTATTGCAGTATTCATGTCTTTATTTTGCATGATAATGTTTTTTGCAATGGGATTAATACCTCTTGCATATTCAACAATAATTGCATTTGTAATTGCAGCAGGAATGTTAATAAATAAATTAAAAGAATAAAATGGCAGAAACAAGAACAATAATATTGAGTATATTTGCATTGTCTATATTTGGATTTGCATTAATGTCTTTCATTACAGGAGTTACTGATGATAGTAATGTTACAGTTGATGAAAATTATACTAAATTAAGTAATACATTCCAATCAACAATAGATAATGTTACTGAAGTAGGTAGTGATATGAGGAATAGAATTGAAGCCAAAGGAGGTTTCACAGTTACAAGTGCAGGATTTATTTTATTAAATTCCATGTACACAATAGCTAAAATGCCCTTTAAAATAATAAAAACAATACCCACATTAACATCAAATTTATCAGATATTTTTGCAATACCTGTAGTTTATATTAATGCAATATTTACTGTGATAATAATTATACTGTCAATGGCTTTAATCAGTTTATTATTTAGGAAGGACTTTTAAAAATGGCATTTACAAATCCAAGTAACATAACCGATATGGGAAGGATATTACCTTATGTAAACGAAGTTATGGATAGTGCGTTTGGTATTTTATTCTTATTTGCCATATTCACAGTATTCTTTATTTCACTAAAGGAATATCCAACACCAAAAGCATTTGCAGCAGCAGCTTTCATAACAGTTCCATTTGCAGTATTCTTTTATATAATTTCAATCATTAATACTTACTTCCTGATTTTGTTTGTAGTACTTACCATCGTCGGATATTTAATGATAAGAGAATGAAATTGATATCAAAAACATAGTTTTTGATAACAAAAGTTTATATATTAATTTTCCTATTCCATTTTATAAATTATGGAGGAAAAAACTAAAATGCAATTAAAAGAAAGATTTATAATACTTAAAAAAGGATTCGTAAATGAATTAAGAGCTTTAAGTATTGTAGTAGGTCTTATTGCTGGAATTGTTATTCTAGGTTCTATAATTGCTTTAGTGGTAAATGAAATTGCAGACAGTTTGCCAACTACAGATGCAACATCAGTAGCTTGGAATGTAACTGATTTTGGATTAAAAACTTTCCAAAACATCTTCAAGCAAATGCCACTATTAGGAACAATTATAATACTTTTAGTGATAGCTGCAGCAGCATTAGGAATATTCGCTTACTTCGGTGGCGGCGGAAGGAAATTCTGAGGTGATATAAAATGAACATAAAAAACAATATTGCCAAAAGAATTTTATTTCTAAAGAAAGGATTCGTAAATGAATTAAGAGCTTTAAGTATTGTAGTAGGTCTTATCGGAGGAGTAGTTATTTTAGGAGCTATTGTAGCATTAGTTGTAAATGAAGTTGCAAATAGTATGCATGTAGCAGGAATAGCAGCTAACACTACATATACAAATGTATCCATGTTTGGATTACAAACTTTCCAAAACATCTTTAAACAGATGCCTTTATTGGGAACAATTATAATCCTACTTGTGATAGCAGCAGCAGCTCTTGGTATCTTTGCTTACTTTGGTGGCGGAAAAGGAAATAATTTCTAAAGGTGATCAAATGAAAAAAAGAAAGAAAGCTAAGAAAAAAAGAAAGAAAAGATAGTAATAATGGAGTTTAATTATTATGGCTATTGAAGAGATGAAAAAATTAGGCATTTCGGTGTCTATTTTATTTTTTATTATAATCTTATTAGTAGTGTCAGCATTAGTAGCTGAGGAATTTAGATCAGTAAAACCAACATTTAATTCTTCTTTTATTAATTATAATGAATCAACAACACCATCATACGCATCAAATATATCAAGAATAACATTAGCAAATGCTTGGTGTGTATCAAATAGTTTTGTTGTAACAAATGAAACATCAGGTGCATCAATATCTTCAGGTAATTATACTGTCGTATGTAATACTACAGAAAGTTCAATCATATTCACAACAGCAGGTGCAGCAGGAGATTATAATGGAACATTCTTAAATGTAACTTATAATTATAAATTAACTGCAGCATCATATTATTATAACATAACAACAGAAGGATTAAACTCTTTCCAAAACATTAGTAAACAATCACCATTATTAGGAACAATAATAATCTTAATCCTTATAGCAGGAGTAGCTCTAGGTATCTTTGCTTACTTTAATAGAGGTAAGAAAGGTGGTCAATTCTGATTTAGAAACCGAAACATTTATATATTTCTATTAATTCTATTAAAAGTATTATGGTTGTTAAAAAGAAGGTGTATAGTATTTCTATTAAAAAAGAAGTTATGGATAAATTAGATAAAAAAAGAGGAAGAATAAATAGATCTGTCTTTATAGAAGATATTTTAAGGAGAAATTTATAATGGTTGCTTCCCTTAATATTCTTAAATATATGGGTATAGGTATTCCTGTTTTAATTTTAAATGTTGGTGCAATAATTGGTGTTAGTATTTGGCAAGGAATAACAGGTGTATTAATTTTTCTTCTTGGGCAAATAGTATTTATCATAAGTAAGGTTCTTATTAAAACACAAGGTGGTAGTAAAGATTCTTATACATCACCTGAAAATAAAAAATTAGATAAATTAATGGAGGCAATGAACAAAAAATGAAAAAAATAGAATTAGAATTACCTGAAAACATTATGCAAGGATATGATAGTGCTTCTGATGTAACAGGATTACCCTCAAAGGAATTAATGAAATATGCTTTATTCATATTCATACAAAATAGATGAAAGTGATATATAACGATTGGGGAATTGCAAATAATTATGGAGATTGTATTGAGATAAATAGAAATTTACTAAAATATCCTGAATTATATAAATTTGTTATGGAACATGAAACAAAACATACAGAAGATAAAAGTTTTAATCTAAATGATTTAATGGTAGATATAAAAGACACTTTTAAGGTAACACAATTAAAGAAAATAATTAACTTATGGTTTTTTATGTTTAGGTATCCTAAATCATTTGTTCAATTATCTCCTATATGGTTTAAAAAAGGAAAAATAGTGTTGGATTTAAATTTGATAATTATTTATGTTATATTTGTAATGTTATTTGTATCTTTAAAATTAATGTGGGGTATAACTTATGGCACTTGAAGGTGTAGATGTCAGTTGGGTTGGTGGAGTATTTCAGACATTATTATATGTATTTATGTATGTAATGATTGGAATACTTATAGCTGCAATGTTCGGAGCTTATTGGTATTTTATGATTTACCGAAAGAAAGTTTATAATATTGATTGTATTTTAATTGTTAAAAGAAAAGGAGTTCCTGTAGTAGCGTATGATAGAGGTGGATTTGTTACAAAAAAGAAATTAAGTAAATTTAGATTAATGCGGAGAAAACAAGCAAGAATTGTTCCACCATTATACGAACATTTAATGGTTAATGAAAAAGGAAGAAGTACATTATTCCTTTATAAATATGGAGAACAAGATTATGTAACTTTAGATCCTGTTTTGGCTAAAGAAGTTCTGAATTTAAATCCTGTTGAAGGTTTAAGTAAAGATGCTGTTGTTCAGGATATAAGGGAAATATTAATAGATTTAGATAAACCTTCTATGTTTGAAAAATGGGCAGTACCTGCAGTAATGATTATAGCTGTATTAATTATAATGGCGGGAACTTATTTCTCAGTTTCAGTTCTTGCAAAAGCAATGACTTCAAATGGTGCTGCATATCTTGAATCAGCAAGGTTATTATCTGAAGCTATGGAAAGAGCAGGATCAATTGCAGGAGTTGGATAAAATGGGATTATTTAAAAAAAATAATAAAAAACAAGAAGAAAAATATAATGAAATGGTAAAAAGGGTAATGGCATCTATTGAACAAAACTATAAAACAATACCACCTGCACCTTATGCACCACAAGTACCTTTAGAGGCAATTAAAAGTACCGGAGAAGGTACTTCTGATAAAATTGTTGCTTTACAAAAACAGATAGAAGAACTACAGAAACCAAAGGAAGAACCAAAGATAATAGAAAGACCTCATTTAATTACTATATGGACTACTCAAGATTGTAAATTATGCAAAAAACTTAAAGAATTTCTTGAATTAAATGAAATAAAATACAATGATGTTGATATTACTGAAAGTTTAGAAGAATCTAAGGAATTGATTAAAAAAACAGGTAGTTTAGGTGTTCCTATTTTAGAAATTGGTGAAACATTGATTATTGGTTTAGATAAAAAGAAAATTGTTAAGGCATTGGGAGATAATGATGGAAAACCCCTCAAATACTCTTCAAAAAGGAAGAAAAAATAAAATAGGTATAATTAGGTGGCTAGCAATAATCTTAATGGTATGCCTATTTGTTTTCCTTATAGTGGCTTACAAAGATATCAAAGAATATAATAAATTACCTAAAGATCCTTGTAGTTTATGTGAAGAAATCAATGATAATGTTAAATGTATTCAAGTAATGGAAAATGCTGATGTTGTGGCTATTGTTGATAATATTGATTTAGGTTTTTTAGATGAAAATACTAATTAGGGGTGTTTATTTTAGTAGGGGTGCTTATTATAAAGATTACTTTAAATCTGAAAGGTTTCCTTTAATCTTTTTTTTAATATCTGTTGGATTTCTTTGGTTTATAAAAATATTTATCCATAGTAGTATTAATGTTGGAAATTTTGTAGGATCTCACATTGTTATATTGATTGTTTGTTTATTTGTTGGTTTGGATGCAGAAAAAGTTAGAAAACCAAAGAATTTTAAGAAAAAGAAAAAATGAAGTTCTCATATTTAAGACTTTCTCGTATAGAATACCCTATTCTTATCATTTAGGCAGGGGTAAATTCTATCAAATTGAATTTTTCAAAACAGGCACTACAACAATACTCTTTTGTGGTCCTTTTCCTTCTTCTTACAACTTTTAGAGTATCAGAACTCATTAATCTAAAACAAAAAGCACACATCTTTAAACTATTTATTGTCATTCTAAAATCCACTAAGGTTGGAAGATGCGATGGAATTTCCCTTAAGAAATTTAAGATAACACCTTCCAACCTTATTTATGGTTCTATTAACCTTTCGTGTTTCATACAGAACAAGAAAGATTATTCTTTACTCCCTTTGAAATGTATTTCTGTTTCTTTCGTGTTTTCATAATTCACCACATCTCCTCATAACTTTTTAAAGCATCTATAGGATTAATCCTAAGATAAATACTTGTTGTAGCAATATTCCCATGTCCTAATAATACCTGAATCTGATTTAGTGGAATACCTTTATTCATACAGTTTACTGCAAAAGAATGTCTTAAAGAATGAAAATGTAAATCAGGTTTTGGTATTTTTGATTTCTTAACATAATTCTTGAATGAAATCTGTAATGCTCTTATACCACATTTAAGTGGTAGGTATTTTAAATAAGACTTGGGAAATTTTTTAGGGAGAGGAACTACACGATCCTTACCACCCTTACCTTCTTTTATAAATATTTTTTTACCTTCAAAATCAATATGCTCTGAATTTAAATTAGTAATCTCACCTATTCTTAATCCTGAATTAAAGGCAAGTATGAAAGCTAACTTATGGTGTGGTTTCTTAACTAACTTAATCAGAGTAACAAACTCTTCCTCTTTTAAATAAGCTGGTAGCTTTCCTTTCATTTTAATTATCCCCACTCCTTTTTAATCATTAATGTAAAATAATATGTTATTAAAAAAACCAAAATCGTAAAGGTTATTAACCTCCCATACTCTCTATACATACCAAAATAACCAATAATCATCCATATTACCACTATCAAAGGGATTATTAAATATAATATCCAATTTCTTGTTTTCTTTTTCAATTTATTCATTTTAAACTTCCGATAACTTGTATTTGCATTATGCGAACTATTATATATACTCAATCACCACAAATCTCATTCGGTTAACCGATTATACTAATATTGTTCTTTCTGATGGAGGTAATTCCTTTACAGTTAGTAGTTTATCGGCATCTTCAACCTTTATATACCACATTAATCCTATTTTAGTTGCTTTTAATCCCCTATCTTGTATGAATTTCCTTGATTCATTTGTTTTTAATCCCATACTCTTTGCAACCTTATGAACTGCAATTAGTTGTTGCCCATTGTTGCCTTGTTTAGTAACCACACCTATAGCATCACGAATAGCTTCTTCCATGTGTTCTCTTTTCTTTCTCAAATAATTATCAACATCAAAAGTAACAGGATAATCTTTATTCCATGTTCCATCTCTAAACCATTCGGACTTTAACTTAATACTAAATACATTCTTTGTTTTCTTTGCCCAAGTTGTTATAACATTTATTCCTTTCTTAACTATCTGTCTATACTTTCCTCTTTTATGTATCTGAACTAACAACTCAACCCTGTGATCTCTTAAATATGTATCAAGTAAGAAGTAATTGACGACATTAATAATTACACATAACCTTTTCTGTCTTATGATAGTTAGTAACTTGATTATTATTTTTGAATCTTTGCCCATTGAATCTCTACTGAACAAGAAGTAAGCACCTTCGTCAGCGACGATAACACTTCCCTCTTCTGCCTTTGCTAAAGCATTTATAAATTCCTTAGCGTCGGAACAAACACTTTCCGAAGTGAATGGTTTACTTGAAATAACACTTGCCATCTGAATTGCAAATGTAGTTTTACCTAAACCTTCTCCACCACAAACAGCCATAATATAATCAAAGTCATCAACAAGTTTCTTTGATATTAAGTAACATCTATAGTACATAAAAGGATCAAACAGATATCCGAACTTCTCTTTAGTTAACATCCATTCCTTAAATGGTTTTCTTTTAAAACTTCCTGCTGATACATCTAATTTATCACAAGTTCTTTCAACTATTTCTTCCCATGTATATTGATTTGTTAATGTCATTCTGAAAACAAGTCCTTCTTAGTTGGGTTAAGCATCCCATGAGCATCAGCATATTTCCTAAGTAATAATTCTAACTCAAAAAGTTTATCAGGTAAATCTGAAACAATACCAAAAGTCTTTATAGGTGAATTTACTTTATTTAGATAACCTTTATGTGCTATTCTTACCACTTCCATTTTCTTTTTACATTCAATTCTTTCATCTTTAGTTAATTTACAATCCACACTTTTATAAACATTCCATACTTCTTTTTTCCACACATGATAATCTTCTTCCGACGACGCATCATCACATTTCATTAGAAGATTAACAAGAGCCATAGACATTCCTGCAGCAGCATTAAACTCAGACTTCTTTAAGAACTTATCCTCTTCCATGTATATTTTCGGTGTTTTGAAATATATAATACTTTATATAGTAAGATATATATATTGCAAAAGCGAAAGGTTTATATATATTAATATTATTAGTATTATTAAAATAATTATAAGGAGAACAAAAATGAATTACAATAAGAAATGTTTAAAATGTGGATATGAATGGGGTTCAATAAAAGGAGATCCAAAACAATGTCCTAGATGTAAGAGGTATGATTGGAATAAAGATAGTCAATGGATAGGTTATTGAAAATAAGGAGGGAAAATAAAATGATATCTATAAAAGAATTAGATAGGTTTTGTATTGGACACAAGAAAGAAATGGTGGCAATGAACAAACCAAAGAACTTGTATGGTAAGAATAGAGGCTTTCATATAAAATGAATGACTTTAATCTCTTAGTGGAGAAACATAAGTATGATTATGTTAAGAAATTATTAGAAAATGAAACAAACACTTAATGTAATGTATTGTACCTTTTGTGAAACTATGTATAGATTGCCGAAGTTTGAAGTTATTGAAGATACACAAGAGTTAGTTTGTTTGAATAATCAGTATGATGTTAAGATGAAGATTTCAGTTTGTAATAAACCTGAATGTTGTGGTAAAGGTGGATTAGAGGAGGAGGTTGGGAAATGAAGAATAGTCGTAGTAAAAAAGAGTTTAAAGAGTTAATAAATAGAATAGATGGAATTAAGAAGTTAAGGAGGAACTGCGAAAATGAGCAAAATGTTTAAATGTAAGCAATGTGGAGAAGGATTTTTGCAGAGGGATAAGGGATGTAAATTAGTATCTAAACCTTTTCATCTTTATCCTCTATGTCCAAGATGTGTTATATTAGATAAAGAGATTCATTGTAATAATTGTAATAAGAATTTTAGATTAAAAGAAGGTGATTTAGATGAATGTTGGATATGTCAAAAGAAGGGTTGTAGTTTTTGTCTTAATGGTGTGAAAGTTAAAGGGGTGTTATTTTATTTTTGTGATATACATAAGAAATATGATTATGATGAATTGGTAAAAGATATTGAAGAATTAAAGGAGGACTTCGTATAAATACAAGTTATCGGAAGTCAAGGAGGTAAAAATGGAAACTGATAAAGCCATGAAAGAAATAAATAATATAATTTATGATGTTTATAAGGAAGGGTTTCAAGATGGTATTAATGCTTGTAAAAGGAATCCTAAATTAACATCTGTTAATATTAGATAAGATTATTAAAAAGGAACTGCGAAAATGAGTTATAGTACAGGTATGGAATTAAGTAGATGTAATAGATCGGGAAAGAAATATACTACTAAAGAAGCATTGGATAAAATTTATATTGTAAAAGCAATAAAAAGGAAATATCATAAGGTGAGTGGTTTTCTTTCAATTCCTCAATGTTTGGTAGGAAAGAGAGTTAAGTTAATAGTGGTTAAAAAATGAAACTTAAATGTATGGAATGTGGAAAAGAAATGATATCCAAAGGTAAGGATCATAGAAAAAGACCTCAATACTATTGTGAGAATTGTGATGTTGATTATGTAATTAGAGTTGATTAGGAGGAAAAATAAAATGGAAAAGAAAAAAATTAGTATTCAAAAAGTGGTGTTGTTTATAGCATTAATTTCATTTTTGGTTATAGGCATAAAAGGAGGGTTGGCTGCACCTTCAAATGTATTTGATATAGAAATAGACCATCCTATAAATGGTACAACATATTATGAGAAAGATATTAACTTAGATTATACTGTAACATTAGAAGGACATTATATTGAAGGAACACATGCAATCTGTTATTATTCTTTGGATGGTACAGATTATGTAAATATTGTTAATTGCAGCAGTATTACATTGACAAATTTAAGTCTTGGAAACCATAATGTTATTGTTAAAGCTGTATTAAATAATGGTTCTGAAGGAATTATTTCTGTTGAAGAAGGACTTATTATTGAGAACTCAAGAGATAATGGAAATGAAGATAGTCAATGGATAGGTGATTGGGATGGAATACATAATATTAATGGAGATGATATACCAATAATTCCTGTTCCTGAAGAATCTGTAAGTGATACTGTAAGTTTTAATATATCAGAAGTTCCTGAAGATCCTGATGAACCTAATGGAAATGGCGGAGGAAGCTCAAATAATGATGAAGATGATGAGGACAACCCTTATGATTGTAGAACAGATAATCAATGTACATTAAGACATGGTGATGGTTGGTATTGTGATAAAGAAGGAAATAACACTTATGGTAACTGTAAGGAAGGTGTAGAACCTGTAGAGGAAGAAACAACAGTAGAACCACCAAAGGAGAAAGAATCAACCTTAGAACCTATAGAGGATAAAGGAGTTGGTTGGATTGCATATATAATTGTTGGTTTAGTTGCAATAATCTTAATAGGATTATGGATGTGGAATAGATCAAGAGAAGATGTTTTATAAGCAATAGAATATAAATAAGGAGGATAAAATGAGTGCAGATGTTGGTTCGATTGAAGGAGTTGGTTGGATTGGATATATAATTGTTGGTTTAGTTGCAATAATCTTAATAGGATTATGGATGTGGATAAAGAAGTTGGTTGGATTGCCTATATAATTGTTGGTTTAGTTGCAATAATCTTAATAGGATTATGGATGTGGAATAGAAGAAGAGAAGATGTTTTATAAGCAATAGAATATAAATACTTATTAACAAGTGGAGGTGTTAAATATGTGGACAAACATTATGTGGATGAAAAAGGTGGATATTATAAAAAAGATTAGGGTGTATGAAAAAGAGGCAGATAATGGAAAGAGAGGAATTTAATAAATTTATAGATAATTTTGAAGATTCAGAAGAAAAAAAAGAAGCAGAAGAATTTAAGGAAGATAAAATAAAATCTGATACTGATGATGAATTTACTAAAAGATTATTAGAAATAAATCCAACTAACAAACAGTATTTGGAAGATTTGAAGGGCGGTCTTAAAGAACTATATATTGATGTTATAAAAATATTAAAGAAGTATTTGGATCTAAAAGAAGAAAATTATAAATTAATTGCTATTTGGATTATAGGTACTTACTTTCACCACAATTTCTACACATTTCCTTACCTATTTCTTAATGCAATGAAAGGGAGTGGAAAGAGCAGAACTATAAAGTTAATTACCACACTTTCTAAAAATGGAGAAATGATTAATGATATTAGAGAAGCAGTATTATTCAGAACTGCTAAAGGAAGAACTATTGGGATTGATGAGTTTGAAAGTATTAATTCAAAAGAGAAATCAACATTAAGAGAACTTCTAAACTCAGCTTACAAGAAAGGTGCTAAAGTAAAAAGGGCTTTCAAATTTAAGACAGCTGCAAGGGAAGGTCAGGCTATTGAAGAGTTTGAATTGTACTGTCCGATTGTTATGGCAAACATTTGGGGCATGAATGAAGTGCTTGGAGATAGATGTATTCAAATCATAATTGAAAGGTCAGATAAGAAAGAAATCACTAGAAAGATGGAAATATTTGACTTAGATGATGATATTACTGATTTTAAAGAGAAAATGGGTGGTGTAAGTGGTGAGGGATACATAAAAAACTATAATATAAGACTACTAAAAGAATGGAACAGTTATCTAGATACTACCCTACATACCTTTACTACTACTAACACCACTAACACTACCTGTTATACTCCTTTCTTTAAAGAGATAGAAAAGACAAGTTTAGATGGGAGGTATTTGGAGTTGTTTTTCCCATTGTACATCATTTCGGACTTATTAGACAATTTAAAGGAGATAATAGCCATTTCTGAAATAATAGTAAAAGATAAGAAAGAAGAAGATGTTTCTGAAAGTAATGATGTTTCATTACTTAGTTTTTTATCAACATATCCTGAAACTTCTAATTATATTCTTTTGAAAGATTTGGTTAATGAATTTAAAGGAAGTAATGATGAAGATTCATGGATAAATTCAAGATGGATGATTAGGGCTTTGAAAAGACAAGAACTGATAATAGATAAAAGAAGGGTTAAAGGATTAAGAGAAGTGGTAATTAACTTCAAGAAAGCTCAAAAGAAGATTATGATGTTTAAGATATTAGAACCTTCTGATTTAACTAAAATGAAAGAACAGGAGAAACAAAAAGTATTTGTAGAAGATCCAAAGGAAAGAGAATGCGTTACCTGTGGAATAAAGACTTCCTTTTTAGATAAAGAAGGATTATGTGAACTATGTAATACTCAATAAGATTGAGGGAGGTAAAAAATGGAAATAAATGAAACCAATAAACTTACTGCGGGTACATGGGCTAATATGTTAACAGAAGAAGCCGAAAAAAAAGACAAAGTAGAGTTTGAAATAAATAAACCACAAGTGGTAATAATGAAGTGCAGTAAGCCAAGAGAGATACAATGGGATACAGGTGTGTTTTATGTATTTGATGTAGAACATGAAGAGAAAGATAAAGCAATAGTAACAAGTGCATGGACTTTGTTAAAGGGTTTGAAAAACCAAGAACCATTTGAAGGTATTGTTTTGGAGATAACAAAAGTTATGGATAAAGGAAAACAAACATTTAAAGTAGAAAAGGTAGAATTAGAACAGATAAAAATGTAGACAGGAAGGTTGGGAGTGTTTCAATCCATTACACTTTCCAAAGGTTTTAGATCCCTCTTTTTCCTTTGGACTTGCCTCTTCCCTACAATATTATGGAGAAAGAAATGGTGTAAGTTACTAGTTCTAAACAAGTAACACCTCACTTTTTCATCTGCACCATTTCCTCTATAATTATTTTAAGTGATATCACTTAAATAGAAACTATTAAATATAACCTAGTCTTTCTAATAACAATAATTTAAAGTGTATTCACTAAAAATCAGGTGGTTGTGTGATAAATAAAATAAAAAAAAGAGTTCTAGTTCTAAAGGAGGTAATCTAAATTGGTAAGAGTTCTAGTTAGAAGAATGGGAAGGGGAGGATTATATACGAATGTTCCTGCAAGTTTTGTAAGAAAATCAGGTGGCAAAAGGTATTATAAATCAGGTTCTACAAGAGATTCAAGAGGGAGATTAATTCCAACATATAAAGAAGAAGGAACACAAAACAAATATGTTTTTAGAAAGGGAACAAGAGATACTCCAACAAAATTTAGAAAGGGAACAAGAGATACTCCAACAAAAGAATCAACATATAAAGAAGATATAAGAACTAAAGAACAAAATATAAGAACTAAAGGACAAAAAAGAGAATCTTTAGAAGTTGATAGATTACAACAGAAGCTAGCTGATGGTGAAAGATTAACAGCTACAGAAACAAAAAAATTAGAAGAGTATGGTTCTTATGTTGGAAGAGTAGAAAAAACTAAACCTACTTATGAATTAAGTGCACAACAAACTAGAATGGATTTAGAGCCAAAATGGACACCACAAAAAATAAAAGAACCTGTTTCTGTAGTTAAGAAAGTAGATTACTTTGAAGATGTTCCTTATTCAAAAAGGTTATTAACAGATGTTAAACAAACTGTTGCAGATGTTAGAGGT
>Ga0209986_10003086_pt1 | contig 14781 bp, 19 predicted proteins | sample BlataG_FD_183168 | JGI IMG/M metagenome (GOLD analysis project Ga0209986, IMG submission 183168) | Deep subsurface microbial communities from Black Sea to uncover new lineages of life (NeLLi) - Black_00105 metaG (SPAdes) (version 2) | ecosystem: Environmental > Aquatic > Marine > Oceanic >...
AGTGGTCAAAGTCTTGCAATTTCATTGGAGAGTTGCTTCATGCTTTCAGCAATCATAGATGTATGTTTGCTGTTGAGTTCTAGGATTTTTGATAGAAGATTATCGACATTAGGAGAGTAATTATATTTCATTATCTTGCCCTGTCTTGATCACTATCTGCTTTAGTAATATATATTTCAGATAACAACGGTTGAGTGAGACCTTTGGCGACATTTATAGCTACACAAGGGCGTCGGGTGTTTGCAGGTTCTATAGGATTTAATCTGTACGCTATTGTTTGTTCTGTTTCCATATGTAACCCTGAATTAATCAGTATGTTTTTGTATTCAACGAGACCACATAAGATATCTGCAAAAACACAGCCGTTGTCGTAAAGATCTTTGAGGGTCCACTTTAAAAGTTGTTCCCCATTCGTTTCTCCTTCTGGAGTTTGAGGATAAAAGAATTCTACGATTCGACCTATTTTTTCAGTTGCGTTTCCGGTAGTTGTTTCGATTCGATAGACGCATAGAGCTATGGAGCCGGGAGGACCGATACAAGTAAGTTTATATTTGAAACCATGGCCGGACAAATATTTGTGTTTGATGTAGTCTATGTTTCTAATGGTTCCATATTTGAGAGAAGGGTATAGTTCCCAGTTCGGACAAAATTGTTTTTCAGATTTTAGTATTTGAGGAGTTGATAACGTGCTAGGTGGAATATACATAGGAATGGTTGCTATTGGATCATGCATGAAATTCCTGATTTTTTTGGAGTCGAACACTGTAAGGTATCGAGGGACAGATTCATGGAAAGAGAACCCCATATTTTTGGCAAATTGATTAGTAGCATCATTTCCCCCATAAGCAATAGAAACGTCGAACATTTCTTTCCATTTCCGGAACAAGACCCATCCCGTTCCGTTACGGCTGGATTCTAGTGTCATCCAATTGACACTCCAAGATCCAAGAATGGTTTTAGATGTGTCGCCCCAGAACATTTCGGTAACTATGTATCCCAGTATCGCAGTGATCTTGTCTCCGTCCCATGCACATATTACATTGGCACTTTTGTCATCGGGGGTCCCCAGCATCCATTTGAAGAGTTGACGATCTCTGAGAATATAAGAAGCAGAATATGCTTCTGTTAAAAACACATCCATAGCTTTCCATTTATCAAAAGGGAACGTGTTAGTTATTGTGATTTTACTCATTGATTTTTTTGTATGGTGTCGATTATTTCCTGAACATTTGACATGCTAACTATTTGATCGTCGGTGAATGTGATACCAAATTTTTCTTCGATTGTCAGAACTAAACGTAGATGGCAAAGAGAGTCCCATGCTTTTAGCGTCTCGGGAGACGAATCCTCTGTTATATCTTGTATCGGAGTCCCTGTGAGATCACTTAAAATCTTAATGACGGTTTGTTTCATTAGGTGTTCTTTCCTTTAATATAAATAAGGGTTAATATTTATAATCATTATACAGATTTGTGTCTTTTTTTTATAAGTAAAATGTTCTTAAAAAGAAATCGTTTTTCTGTATAATAAGTGTGAATTAACATCGTAGTTTTAGAAGGAGTTTTTGTTCATGTTATTGGTTGTCAACTATCATATAGTTAACCTCGTTGATTCTGAAGTTAATGGATTAACGGCTGCTGAATTTATGAGGCACGTCCATTGGCTTAGTGATAATTTTGAGTTAGTTAATTTAAACGATGTTCTTAGCATGTCTAGAAATAGAGAAATGCCAAGCAGATCTTGTTTGATCACCTTTGACGATGGATTAAAATGTCAACACGATGTAATAATGCCTTTGATGAAGGAATACGGATTTGAAGCGGCTTTTTTTGTTAGTGCGTCTCCTTTAGTTGATAGAGTAGCTACAGATATTCATAGGTTTCAACATCTTCGTAACAAAATTCCTTCCGATATTTTAATAGATACTGTCTGGAAGATACTGAACGATATCGACTATGTGGTTTGTCGAGAGGTTGACGAAGACATGGCGGTTCTTCATTATAGATATAGCTCTCCTGCTGTTGCTCAAATAAAGTTTCTTATAAATTATGTTTTGCCACGGAATATTAGACATACTGTGGTAGATATGCTTTTTGACGAATTGAAAATATCTGATGATTTGTTTTGCAAAGATTGGTATTTAAGCATTGAAGATATGATTGAAATGGACAAAGAGTTTCAGTGTATAGGTTCTCACGCATGGACTCATGACTCTTTGGGTACTCTTTCTACAGAAGAGGCCTCAAATGAGTTAGGAAAGAGTAAACGTTTTTTGGAAGAAGAGCTTGGTCGGTCCATCCATGCATTAAGTTATCCTTTAGGAAATTCTAAGGCTGTGACGAAAAGAGAAATTGAATTAGCTAAAAAGGAAGACTACCGTTTAGCGTTTACCATGAATAGAGCTATTAACACCAATTTTGATAATCCATTAATGCTTTCTCGAATAGACTGTAATGATCTTCCTATTGGGAAAGCTCCACTTTTTAAGATGGACAAGGAAGGATTGGTTTCCATTTTATGAGAAGAAAACACGAGATACTGGCAGAAGTAGGATCGGTTCATGACGGATCTTTTGGCAACGCATGCATGTTGATAGATATGGTGTCTGAATGTGGAGCGACAGGAATCAAGTTTCAGACTCATTTGGCAGAATATGAAACTTTGCCCAATGCACCTATGCCTGAGTATTTTATTGCAGAACCGAGATTGGAATATTTTCAAAGAACAGCTTTTAGTTTAGATCAATGGGTGAAACTAATAGCTCGTGCTCATAGTATGAATTTAGATTTCATTTCGTCTCCTTTTTCAAATGAAGCTGTTGATTTACTAGAGCGCACACAGATAGATGGATACAAAGTTGCGTCTGGAGAAGTAAGCAACATTCCTTTGTTAGAAAGACTTGCACAAACTAAAAAACCCATCTATCTTTCTAGCGGCATGAGTAATATGGACGAAATAGCCATCGCTGTTCATATTTTAGCAAACAATCGCTTGGTAGTCATGCAATGCTCATCCGTGTATCCGTGTCCTTCTAATCAGGTAGGAGTCAATGTCCTTGAAGATCTTGGATCTCAGTGGAGTTTGCCTTTGGGGTTTTCGGATCACACCATGGGAATGGCCGCTTCCGTTTTAGCGATAGCCAAGGGTGCTGTAGTTATAGAAAAGCACGTTACATTTTCAAGACGTATGTATGGAAGTGATGCTCTTCATTCTATGGAGCCTTATGAGTTTAAGTATTTTACGGAAACACTTAAAGAAGCATGGGATATTTTGGCACATCCGGTAAATAAAACAATAGTTGGGTACCATAAGATGAGACATACGTTTCAGAAAAGTATAGTTTTGGCCCGAGATGTAAAAGAAGGAACCGTTCTTAGTTATAGTGATTTAGCATACAAAAAACCGGGAGATGGAATACCTGCTTCGGAATACCTTGGCGTTGTGGGTCAAGCCGTGAATGCAGATCTTCCATATAACCATAAATTAAATAGAATGGATTTTAAGTGAAAAAGATATGTGTAGTTGTTGGATCAAGGGCTAATTATAGCAGTATCAAATCTGTTATGCAGGCTGTAAAAGATCATCCGGATCTTGAGTTGCAATTAGTAGTTGGAGCGTCAGCGATATTAGACAAGTATGGTGCTGTTGTTGATCTGATTATCGAAGACGGGTTTAATCCTTTGGCTAGAGTAAACATCTTGCTTGCAGGAGATACACCCGAATCAATGGCTAAATCTGCGGGACTTGGGATTATTGAGTTGTCTACTATTTTTGAACAAATCAAGCCCGATGTTGTTATTACAGTTGGAGATAGATTTGAAACGATGTCTACAACCATAGCAGCGGCGTATATGAATATTGTTCTTGGTCACACGATGGGCGGAGAGGTTACCGGAACGATTGACGAAAGTATAAGACATGCCGTCACTAAATTTGCTCATATTCATTTTGCAGCTACTAAAGGGGCTCGAAATAGAATCATAAGGATGGGTGAAGAGGTCGAAAATGTACATTGGACTGGTTGCCCTAGAATAGATCTTGTTGCAGAGATTCTTAGTAACGAAACCTTAGCCCCAGCTCTTTTTGAAGGTACTCCGGGCGATTCCATAGATTTGTCTAAGCCTTTTATCATCATGTCTCAGCATCCAGTTACTACAGAATATGGCGAAGGAGAAAAGCAGGTTGTCGAAACACTACATGCGATAAGGGATTCTAAAGTTCAGGCTGTTGTTCTTTGGCCTAATTCGGACGCAGGATCTGATGACGTTTCAAGGGCAATCCGTAAGTTCCGAGAAGATGGATTTGCGGAAAGAATGCATTTTGTTAAAAACATGCCGATCAAGGATTATGTTTTGCTTATGGATAAGGCGGCTTGTTTGGTGGGTAATTCAAGTAGTGGGATTAGAGAGGGTGCCTTTATTGGCGTTCCTGTAGTTAACATTGGATCTCGACAGTCTGGAAGAGAGACCTCCCAGAATGTTCTTCATTGCAAATGTTCTAGGAGGGATATATTGGATGCGATTCTTTATTCGTTTGAACAAGGAAAGTATCCGTCTGATCATTTATATGGAGATGGTACAGCAGGTAGGAGAATCGCAGATATACTAGCCGTTACCAATATCAAAACAACTCAGAAAAGGATTACATATTAATGATCTTGGGTATTATTCCAGCAAGAGGAGGCTCGAAAGGAGTCTATAAGAAGAACATCAGAGAGTGCGACGGTGTACCTTTGATTTGTTATACTTTTGAAGCAGCTTTGCGTTCACAGTTGATTGATCGCGTTGTACTTTCTACCGATAGTGAAGAGATTGCACAACTAGGAAAAGCTAACGGGGTTGAAGTCCCTTTTCTTAGGCCTCAAGAGTTAGCACAAGATGGCAGTCTGGTTATTGACACAATACAACACGCAATGGATCATTATCAAAAACTCAATATAGATGCTGTCGTTTTGTTGCAGCCAACATCTCCGCTTCGAACATCTACACATATTGATGACTGCATATTTAGGTTGTGGGAGTATAAAGTAGAAACAGTCGTAAGTGTTGTTAAAGTCCCTCATCTTTTTGTAAATCATATGTTTGAGGTAGAAGGCGAAGGAATGCTGAATGCCGTTACGTCATCGACACCCTTGATAACTGATCGGAACAAGAAACCAGTTAGGTATGCTAGAAATGGACCAGCCGTTCTTGTGAGTAGAGCTGAAGTAATAAGACGAGGGGATCTTTATGGTTCGTCTATTATGGGGTACAAGATGAAAGAACAAGAATCTATAGATATAGACACCATGTATAACTTTAGGATTGCAGAAATGCTTTTAAAAGATAGAAGGACTGGTAATGACCTATACTAAAATAGACTGGAACAAAAATATGTGGCCTCCATCTAAGTGGAAGGTCAACCCAGAGTGGCAAATGGAGTTTGTGAGGGCGTCCGCATTGGTTTCTGATCGCTATAAATTTATCTTCATTCATATAGCGAAAACTGCTGGACAATCGATGGTTCGTGGAGTGTTTATGGATAAGATTGAAGATGCTGTTAATTCTCCGAGCTTAGATGCTCCAATCAATAGTGAAAAATGGTTCGATTACTTTAAGTTTACATTTGTCAGAAACCCTTGGGACAGAATGGTTTCGGCTTATAACTATCACATTCCCGGTGTTAAAAAAGGAGAATCTTTTTCGGATTTTGTTAGGAATTACGCATGGGACGAAGAGGGTGATCCATATAACAAACATTGGCTAGATCAATACCTACATGTGGAAGGGATAAATGATGGAAAAGGTTGGATAGATTTTGTAGGGCGTTTTGAAAATTTGGAAGAGGACTGGAATAAAGCCTGCAAAGTGATTGGCACAGAGTGGAAACTTCCTCATTGTAACGTTAATCATGCAAATCCTCGTAGTAAACATTATACCGATTATTACGACGACGATTCCAAGAAAATAGTCGAAGAAGCGTATCAAAGAGATATAGAGCTATATGGGTATGTCTTTTAGAAGAGGATTCCCCTTGTTTTGTGTGGAATAATAAAACAGTAGCTTATTTAACAAAACGGAGTAAAAATGTCGGCATTTGAATTTCTTGATTTTAATCCGGGTTCGCCGCCAAAGGACGACCCCTAACAAGGAGTAGAAATGCCTCTTCTTGAACTTGCAGAGTTTATTCCCGGTGATCCTCCCCGGGATACACCAGTTTTTAACGTCGAAGTTATCCCAAAAGAGATGGATATTTTCTTTAGAGCCGAAAGCGACTTTCTTCCTCCCGGCAAAACATTCGCTGATTTAACTCCTGCAGAAATGGAAACGTTAAGACACCAATATAGATTCTCTCCACTTCGTCCTGGGATCTATCAGACCCTTACTGGCATCGGCGCAATGATATAAAAAAATTTGCTAAATCAATCCAATTTTTGTATAATAACACATAATCTTTCTAAATTTTTAAGGGGGAATTATGGAATCTGAAGGTATAATGATGTTTAATCGGGGAGATAGAATGATGGTAAATCTCTTGGTTTCGCTGTATTCCTTGCGAAAGCATTATGGAGGGAATGTTACTGTCTACTTGGAAAATCCATGTTCAAGTCCCTTAGAGCTTGATGAATCGTTAAAACATTTTGGTTGTGATATCATACATCTTGAGGATAAACATGAATTTAAAACATTAGTTCGTAAAAATTCTCTTTTTGCAAATCCACCATATGATAAAACCTTATGGTTAGATAGCGATACTATTATTGTGGGTTCGCTGCAAAAAATGTTTGATTATTTAGACGAAAAAAACGTAGATATGTGCATACCTCATTTTTGTGGATGGGTTAGCGATGGACACACAATAGCCAAAAGAATTAATCGTTTTAAGGGAATTATAGATGAACGCTATATTAAAGAGGCATTAAAACATCATCCTGCCATTAATACTGGCGTTTTATCTTTTCGTAAATCAGAAAATTGGGCTAAATTTGTTAAACATTGGACCGATTTGGCACATCAGGGTGCTCAGCAACATATCTTCATTCCTGACGAAACGGTGGCGCAAGTTCTTTATCCTTCTATGCATGAATGGGGGTTGAAATATTTTATAGCCCCAACAGATTACAATATGTCTGTTCTTCACGATCATGGGAATTCAAAAGATCCTAGAATAATACATTATCATGGAAAAAAATCGGTTTTAGATGTTGCAACCTGCCAAATATGGAAAGATACATTCGAAGAAATGTGCAAGGACAACATTGCCAATATTAATCAGTTTCTTCAATACGCAGATAAAAGATTGAAACAATATTTGATGAAAAAAGATGGCAAACAAATTGACACCACTATTGTAACGGCTTGTGACGAATATTATGTAGATATCTTGAGACTTACATTTGCTAACTGGCGTAAGTATAAGAAAATAGATGGGTATCCTGTTATTGTATTTGTGCATGGCATGGATGTTCAAAAAGATCCTCGACTTGATTTCTTGAGGTTGCCTAATGTTCAAATGATTCCTTGGAAGATGGAAAATGCGGAAAACCACAGAGAGGAAATGTTAAGCGCATTTGTTTTTGGAACCGCAGAACATGTTAAAACGGATTATTGGCTTAAATTGGATGCTGATAGTTATGCCACCGATGACCGTCCCTTTATTACGGACGAGATGAAACAGTATGCTTATTGCGGGCATAAATGGGGTTACTCGCGGCCCGATCATATCAGAGCTTTAGATGAATGGGCGGCGGGACATTGGAAGAGAAAGTTAAGAAAAGCTCCTCCTATGATTAACGAGGGCAGAATAGAAGGTAGAAGATTTTATCATAATGTTAAGCGCACTATTTCATTCATTCAGCTACACAAAACTAGATTCACTAAATTTTGCATCAAACTGCTCAGAGATAGAAAAATGCCAGCTCCAACTCAAGATACATTTATGTTTTATGTTTGTAATAGATTCGATCCTCAATTAGCTGGGGTTATGAATTTCAAAAAGCATTATGGATTTACTCAAGGTAGGGGTAAGTTGGGTTCTGAATGGTTTAAAAACAGGATGGAAGAAGTAGATAGGGAAAACCATAAAGAACCCGATGAAGAAAGCGAAAAATCATGAAAAGAGCTTTTATAAGAGGTATATGGGGAGATATAACAACGTCTGGGATTAGAGACGGAAAAATCAACAAGGATATAAATGTAATCAAAGAAAATCCTTATGCTGAAAAATGCGTTGTTTATGTTTTTGGAACTGATAACAAAGAATACCTAGAAGAGCAAGGTTTTGAATGCGGTCTGGTTAATCCTAATCCTGTAATGTGGGATATGAAGAAACAACTATATCGACATAAGTTAGACATTTTACAGGCTGCTATGAAAGACTTTGACGAGATAGTTTTTCTTGACTGGGACTGTATCCCGACAAAACCATTAATTACTAATTTCTGGGATATATTAGGACAGAAAGCTCCGTTTCAAGCTAATCTTTTCCAATATAGAACTAAAAAATGTTTGTGGAGAAATATTGACTGGCGAAAAGTTTGTAATGGAGGCTTTTTGTATTTGAGAGAAAAGAAGATAGCCGATGAATTTATACAAAAATATGAAGAACTCTCTAAGTGGGTAGAAGAAAAGAGAATAGCAAGAAAAAAAGTAGGTAAAAAATTGAGATTTAGAGAAGAAGCTTTAATGTTTGATGACGAACCGGCCTTCTCTAAGTGGGTTGATGATTATACCGATGGATGGAAAGACTCAGAAACATATTGGAGACTGTTCGAGCCGGAAGTTTGTAATTTAAAAAAGAAATCAGCGTTTCCAGAAGATAAATTAAAACAAAAACTTAGTGAATGTTTTGTTCACTGGGGCATATAGGAGTAATGATATGACAGACGTAGCCATTCCTGAAACATTTGCCTTTTCTAAAAGAGCACCTTCGAAAAATGAAATACTTCAATTACACAAGTGGCTGTCTGAAAATTGCAAGGGTAAACGTAAGAATATTTTGGAGTTTGGATGTGGCATAACGAGCTGGGCTTTAAGTGACTCCGTTGAACCAGAAATGCATGTTTGTTTTGAGCAATTCAAGCCATGTATTAATACCGTTAAACAGCATTTGCCAAAGATTCAAATTATAGAGTCTGATTGGCATGGTATTCCGAAACATCCTTATGACTTAATATTGGTTGATAGCAGTACGGGGGCTCCTAAAGGTATTAAAACAATAGATGGTAATCCCTTCAGAGACGACGCCATCAAGTATGTTGAAGAGTTTTGCGCCAAAGATAGAATTATTATTGTACACGATTGGAACCATAGACAAGCATCATGGAGAAGACCGAGAAAATATTTAGAAGAAAGTGGTTATGCGTTACTACATAAAATAGATCAATATGGATATGGGTTTGGAATCTATCAATCTGTCAAAAGTTAATATGAAAATTGCTATTTGTTTTGGAACTAGACCTGAGATAATTAAGTTGTCTTTGCTGTCTGAAAAGTTATCTAAGAAGTTTGACGTAATTAATGTTTTTACGGGTCAACATGATAGCTTATTTGAAGACGTTAAGCATTTAATTCCTGATGTTTATGCTTTGCCTTTTGGTCCGTCTTCAGATTTAAACGGACTATATTCAAGTCTCATTCGTCGTTTGGGTTGTTGTTTCTACAATGAGAAGCCAGATCTTGTAATTGTTCAGGGAGATACGGCTAGCTCTTTTTGTGCTGCATTTTGTGCTTTTATATTAGGAATTAAAGTCGGTCATGTCGAAGCCGGATTGAGAACTTATGATGTTGATTCTCCGTTCCCAGAAGAGTTTAATCGACAAGCTATTGATAAAATCGCTTATTATAACTGGGCTCCTTCTAAATTAGCCTTGAAAAACCTATTAAGCGAAAATATTAGTGGAAAAATTATTTTGACGGGAAATACAATAGTGGACTTTGTTAACCAAATGACTATTGATAAAGATGAGTTTTATGAGAACGACGAAATTGTTATAACCTTACATAGAAGAGAAAATGAAAAATTGTTTAAAAGCATTTTGACTCAAATATGTGAAATTTCTCAAGAGTATTCTAATTTAAAATTTATATTTTCAGCCCATCCAAATCCCATTATACAAAGTAAATTGGATGGCTTAGCTACTTCCAATTTTGAAATTATTCCCCCTATGAAATATGAAAAGTTTTTAACATTATTAGCTCGTTGTCGTGGTATAATAACTGATTCGGGAGGCATTCAAGAAGAGGCCTTGTGTTTAAAGAAAAAAGTTCTTGTATGTCGTTCAAATACAGAGAGACCAGAGGGAGTTAATATTGGTTTGTGCAAGCTCATTGGCAGCGAAGTTAAAAAGAATTTTAAGTGGCTTTTGGAAGAGGCTATTGTTAAATTTGAAAATCCTTATGGTGACGGGACGGCTTGTGATAAAATAATTGAAAGCATAGAGGCTGTATAATGGCAGATAAACAAAAATATGGATTCATTAGGGGTATTTGGGGTACTCCAGACCATCAAAATAGAAGGAGATGGACGAGACTTAATAAAATTCATAAAGATGTTTGCATGGCTAAACTCAACCCATATGAACCATTAATAAAAGTTTATGCTTTCGGAGAAGATAATTACAAGTTTATGGTTGATAATGGTTTTGATACTAAACTCGTAGATAAAAAATGTATTGTATGGAACATGGACACGGAGCAATATAGACATAAAATAGAGGTATGGAATCAAGGACTTCAAGACTTCGAACAAATTATTTATTTAGATTGGGATTGCATTCCGTGTTGTCCAATTCCCGAAGATATATGGGAAGAACTAGGAAAAGGAGAAACTCTAAGGGGTGCTCTTTACTCTTATCATAGAAGAAAATGTTTTTGGCAGACAGAGGCTCCCAGAACTGTAATGGCTGCGACATTTATATATTTAAGGGGTCTCGAAACAATACAAAAGATCATTGAAGTTTGGGAAAGAAATGGTCGTCCGTGGTCAGAAGAAGTTACCTTAAGAAAATATATTGACGAAATTAATGGAGGATGGAAGGGAGACGAGTATTATGGCAAAAAATATGAGCCATTATATCATACCTTGGGCGCGAGATGGAACGAAGATTTCAAAAGAACTAGAAAGATGGTATTCTTTCATTGCAACACCAAGACTATCCGTATTTTATTAGGCAATAAGAATAAAGATGTTGTCAAAAAGAATATCGCCGCCTTTCACAAACACAGATCAGAGAAACTTATAATAAGTAACGGATAATATGAAAACAACAGGAATATATACTAAAGAAAATAATAGAGTGGTAGAAAAACAGATCCCCCTTGAAGAAGCTATTGAAATATACAAATCTAACCCTTTGAATTTTTACTCTTCCTATTTTTTCGGTAAAACAAAAAAATCGATGGCTTGGCAAAAAGCTGTTGGTAAAAAAATAGCAGAAAAATATCAATTTGAATCTGTATTAGATCTTGGTTGTGCTGCCGGATATTATTTAGAGGGAATGCTAGAGGGAGGGGTCAAGAAAGTTTTAGGTTTAGAATACTCATATGATAGTGTTAAGAGTTTTGTTTCTGATTCTATGAAAGATTTTGTTCAATATGGTAACGCTATGGAAGAAATTAATATTGGTCAATTCGATTGTTGTATGTCTATAGAGGTAGCCGAGCATCTTTTGCCAGAAAAAACCGATGTATTCTTGAATAACATAACTAATGCTGCTAAAAATATGATTATCTTTACAGCGGCTCCTCCCGGGCAAAAAGGAACTGGACATATTAACGAGCAGCCTAGAGAGTGGTGGATTGCCAAGATAATGGATAGGGGATTTGTATTATCTCAAGAAGACATCCAAACCATTCATAATTGTTTTTCGGAAACACCTCATAACTGTAAATATATGTCATTCATTAAAGCGCAAATTATGTGCTTCAGGAGAAAAGTATTATGATATTAAAAGAAATTGTTGATCTTATGGAAATAGCATGTAAAGAAATGGGTACTGATTATAGGGGCATGAGAATTTGCGAACTTGGAGATCAAATAGTTAAATGGAGTGAACATTGGTCTGGAAAAAAGTATTTATTGGCGGCTGGAGCTATTGAACACGTTTCGATAGATCTTAATGGACGTAGTGGAGCCTTAAAGAAAGACCTGTCCAAACCCATTGAAGATTGGAAAAATTATTTTGATATGGTAACTAATTATGGAACTGCTGAACACGTTAAAAATGGGATATATCAGTGTTTCAAAAACATCCATAATTGGGTTAAGGTCAACGGAGCAATGGTACACGCTGGCCCTCCCGCAAAAGGTTGTCCATGGCATTCTCCGTATCACTATGAATCATGGTTTTTTGAAAAATTAGCTGAAAAAAATAATTACAAACATATAATGAGTGAAGTAAGGTTAACTCAGGGTCGCAGAGGAGTGACAAATCCTTTAGATAGATCTTTGGTGTGTTCGGTTCTTATTAAAAAAGAAGATAAAGAATTTATAACTCTTGACGAATTTAAAAACATAGGGGGCATAGAAGGACTATTATGATTAACATGGAGCTTAACGTTACTTTGCAATGTAATCTGGCCTGTCCTAATTGCAATAGGCTATGTCATATCTACAGAGACAGAACAGAGCATATGAAGATGGATCAAGTTCAAAAATTTGTTGACCAGATTAGAAACTCTGATGGAGTAAATAAGATTAAGATCTTAGGAGGAGAGCCATTATTGCATCCTCAATTTATAGATATTTACAATCTCATTCTCCCCGTTGTAAAAGACGGAATCGTAAATCAGGTAAAAATCGAAACAAACAAAACCATTCCGTATCCTAAAGTCGAAGAACACAAGAATATAACTTGGCATGGTAGAAGTCAGACTAGAAAAAAACATCAACCGACATTATGGTCTCCGATTGATCTGGGCTTTACAACAAGGCCTTATTGCAAACAAATAGGTGTATGTGGTTTTTCTTTAGATAAATATGGCTACTTACCTTGCTCTCCTGCAATTATGATATCTAGATTATTTGGAGTAACCCATCTTTATAGATATGAACTTCCAAAAGAAGCATGGGGATTGAATGATCTATGTAAACACTGTATTTTCTCTATGCCCAAGCAGTGGCGTAATCAATTTGCTTCTAAAAACATTTTGCATCATACCGAAGAAGATAGAACTCCAACGAAATCTTATAAAGAAAAAATGGATCAATGGAACGCAGAAGAATTTTATAAAAACCAAAAGGAATTCTAAAAGAGGATACTATGAAGAGAGGGTTTATAAGGGGTGTATGGGGCATTCACGAAAAAACACATCGCATTCTTGAAAGAAGATTCAGGACGGACAATGATATTCAGACAATAAAGAAGAATCAATTCAACGAGCCGTTTGTAACCTATATCTTTGGAGAGGACAACTATAAGGGACTTACATCGGAAGGATTTGATTGTAAATTGTTGCTTAAAGAGCCTCAAGCATTCGACCTTATTAAGTATCAATTCAGAAACAAACTTGAAATGCTGAAATACGCTATGGAAGAAGACGGATATGATGAAATGGTTTACTTGGATTGGGATTGCGTTCCTCAGAAAAAAATACCCTCTAATTTTTGGGATGAATTGAGCAAAAAAGAATCGTTTCAGGCATGTCTTCAACTATATCATAGAAGAAAATGTCACTGGAGATCAGACGAGCTAAGAAAGGTTCCCAACGGAGGTTTTATTTATATTCGAGATAAGAGCATTCCCGCAAAAGCTATTAAACTATGGGAAGAAACCGGTAAAAATGATAGTGACGAAATTGCTTGGGCTAAGATGACCGATAATTGGGTTGGAGAATGGCAGGGATCGGATAAGTATTGGGATTTATTTGAGCCGATGTTCTGTAATCTTCATAATAGCTCCCCTCATTCCAAAGAAAAACTAGAAACCAAGGATGTTTGTTTTATCCATTATCAAGGTTAAGTTATGGACAAGCCTAAATTAACAATAGTAGCTTCTAATAGGGACAGGTTAAATGTTAAAGATTGCTCTAGAAGCGAGTGGTTTATTAAATCTGTGCAATGGCAGTCTTATACAAATTTCGAATTATTAATAGCCGATGGTGGTAGTAATAACTATGAAGAAATTAAAAGTTATTTTGAGCATCATGACGGACCAATTCCAATGAGAATAGTTCAACATAAAATAGGAGAGGCATTTCTGAGAGCTTTTTTAAATAACCTCGGAATTCGATATGCAAAGGGAGAATATGTTCTTTGTACTGATGTTGATATGATTTTTGGCAAAGATTTTTTCAAGATGGTTATGGAGAATGTAGGGGAAAATACTTTAGTCGAGTCAAGGACAATGTATTTAAAAAACAATGTTCTTGAAAAAATTTATAGTGGAGAGTTAGATCCTTATAATAATTTAGATAGTATTAAGCTTTCACGCATCAAGAAACGCACATCTGCTGGCGGCACACAGTGTATGATTGCTAATAAAGAAAACAAGGGGTGGCAACTTGTCGGTGGTTTTGATGAAAAAGGTTACATAGGATGGGGGAGCGAAGACTGGGATCTACTTACTCGTTGTAAATATGCAGGAATTAAAGTTAGGTGGTTGGGGGAATCAGTAAACGACATAATGCTTTTCCATCAGAATCATCCCAAAATTGATATTAAAAAGGACTTAATGTATCAAGAAATAAATAAAAAAACCCTAAGAAGACTAGCGGTTGAAAAATATTTTAAAGTAAATAATGAAGGATGGGGTGGGGTTAAAAATTAAACTAAGAAGACCTACCACATAATAGGGTAGGAAGT
>Ga0209986_10003088_pt1 | contig 14780 bp, 13 predicted proteins | sample BlataG_FD_183168 | JGI IMG/M metagenome (GOLD analysis project Ga0209986, IMG submission 183168) | Deep subsurface microbial communities from Black Sea to uncover new lineages of life (NeLLi) - Black_00105 metaG (SPAdes) (version 2) | ecosystem: Environmental > Aquatic > Marine > Oceanic >...
TTATCTCCAACAATTGCCCGATCTTTGGGCCTGATGTCAACCCCATTGTTTGGATTAATTCGTCGCCTCGCAGTAATGGCGGTGGGTCGATACGCTCCTCGCGCGCCTCAAAAAAGGCTTCCAGCAGCGTACTGGCTACTTCAACTCGGGACTCCCAGGCATCCTGAGGAACGAGTGGGGCATGTGTACCTAATAAATCAGCCAGTGATAGCAATATCGCTTCTACACCCGATTCTCCCGCCTGACGATAAAAGCGGTAGATCGCACGCAATGTAACTGTTGGAGATCGCTCAAGGATCATCGGTCGCACATGGTGACGAACGATCTGTCCTAGACGACGCACCTCGGAGTTGCTCATGTGTAATGCTGCCGCACGGGCTTCAATAAGTTCAGCACCAATATTCTCATGACCCTGGAAGGTGGTTTGGTCATTCGAGCTGATCGCCCGAACGATTGACTTACCGGCATCATGGTACAAGCTAGCGAAGAAAAGCAATTGCCGCACTCTACGACCATAACTCAGGGTGTGGTTTAGGTGATTGCCCAACTGCTCGAAGAAACGCCCTAAGCGTTGTACAACATGAGCCAGCATCAAGTCTGTTGCGGTCTCCGGATCGTATCCCGTCTCTAACACTGATACCAGGTCCCCCAACCGATCTACAACCACTAGAGTGTGCTCCAATGCTTTATCGACATGTGGCGGTGGTTGTTCGAGAACCTCAAGGTTGGCAAGTTCGGGGAAGATGACAACCAACAGGCCCAATTGCGTCAACAGACGTAGCGCTCTCCCCGGTCGATGAACATCCAGGATTCTCAACACTTCATCTCGCACCCTCTCAGGTGAGACCCTTCCCAGTCCTGGACCAGCCTGCTGTACTTGAAGTAATGTCTCAGGCTCCATTCGCAGATCGAGTTCTGTCGTCAACCTCACTGCGCGCAAAGCACGTACCGGATCGTCAGCTACAGCGTTGGGACTGCAGGTGCGTAGAATCTTCTGCTTCAGATCGTTTGATCCCCCGGTTGGGTCAAGCCATTGCTCAGGATCTCTCAAGTTAATGGCAAAGGCGTTGATCGTAAAATCGCGAGCCCGAAGATCTGAGTTGATATCAGGACCTCTTAAACAGGCGAAATCGAGCATTCTACGCTGCCCAGGTCCTTCCTCCAGGATTACTCGGCCAGTGCCGCGCTGTTTATCCAGAACGTAGTAATATCCCCCTAACCTATCGGCGAGGTGACGTGCCATACGGAGGGCATCGCCGTCAACCGCAAAGTCCAGATCAACTGTATACCGACCGAGCAGATGGTCGCGCACCCCGCCACCGACCAGCCAAACCGGGGTATCCCGATCCATATGCGGGAGCAACTTTAATGCTGTTTCAGGGAGCCGCGAGGGAAGCGTCATGGCATCTGACGGAATTATTCCGGTACCAGGTACTTATCAGACCGGACGACACCAATAAACGGAAGATTGCGATAGTACTCATCTATGTCAAGCCCGTAGCCGAAGACGAACTTGTTGGGGATGATGAAGCCGCAATAGTGGATGGGTACTTCCGTCTCACGACGCTCAGCTTTATCCAGTAAGGCACAGACTCGCAGGCTGCGTGGACGGCGCGTATTCAGCAGGTCGATCACCGAGGCGATGGTATGGCCACTGTCAATTATGTCCTCGACCAGCAGCACATCCCGTCCCCCAATCGAGGTGGTCAGGTCGAGGGTGATTCGCACCTGACCGCTTGATTGACGCACACCTGATCCGTAGGAGGATACAGCCATGAAATCTATGTTGTGGGGAATGGTGAGTGTGCGCATGAGATCGGTAAGAAACATCACTCCCCCTCGCAAGATGCAGATCAGCAGTAAGTCCTTCCCCTGATAATCTTGGCTGATCTCCTTTCCCAACTCTCGTATCCGCGCCTGAAGCTTACTTTCAGGGATTAATATTTCAGCCAGAAATTCTTGGTAGTCCTGCACGGTTAATCTCTGGGTACTTGGTGATGATCTCGGCAGCGCGCTTCGTACAACTCACTGGCTCCGACGATCACAATTGGATCATCGTAGTTTGCTGGTTGTCCATCGATCAAACGCTGGGTGCGGGAGGCGGCATTCCCACATACCATGCAGATGGCATATAACTTCTCTACCTGTTCAGCTTGAGCCATCAACACCGGTATCGGGCCAAAGGGATCGCCGCGAAAATTTGTGTCCAACCCGGCGACGATCACTCGAATTCCTCGGTCAGCAAGGATCTGGACCACAGAGGTTATCCCATCATCGAAGAATTGTGCCTCATCAATGCCGACAACTGTAGTACCCTCTTCCGCCAAGTCAAGGAGCTCTTCGGCGTTGTCCACAGGCGTGGCTTTAAATACCGCGCCGTCATGCGAGGCCAACTTCTGGTGACCGTAGCGGGTGTCAAGTCTGGGTTTGAATACTTGTATCTTTTGGCGAGCAATCTTAGCCCTACGTAATCGGCGGATTAGCTCTTCCGTCTTCCCACTGAACATAGAGCCAGCGATAACCTCAACTCTTCCGCCTTCGTGCCTCATAGCAACCTCATATCATCGGGTATACGCAAAAGGGCAGGTTGTTTCCACCTGCCCAAAGTTTACACCAGGCCTCACTTGATGCAAGTCAGATTAGGTCGCCTGTGGCTTAGGGACAATCTCGGGAAGTTCGAAACCGCGTCTCCTCATGCTTCGCTTGAGGATGGCCAAGCTCTTACGACCAAAACCATCAATGGCCAACAAAGCAGTATCGCCCTCATTAAGCAACTCTAGCACTTGACCCACGGTCTCAATCCCAGCCTTCGTCAGGGTTGCCTCAGGGCGTGTACCTAATTCAAGCTCTGAAATGGGAAGCTCGGGTGAAATGCGTGCTAAATCACGCGCTTCCACTTCCAGGAGGAACTCCTCTCGTGCCTGCAATCTCTTGTAGAAGCGGTCCACCTGCCCTTCGGTATCGATGATACGTTGCTCTCCAGTGTAGAATGGATGACACTTAGAGCACACATCGGTATGGATCATTTCAACTGTAGAACCGGTGGTCCATGAATTTCCGCAGGCGCAAACAATGGTTGCGGCTGGAAAAAATTTCGGGTGTATGTCTTCTTTCATGATTCGCTGACCTCCCCGGATCGCCGGCAACCGTCCCAGGCATGCTGATCTCCGGGGAAAGACTCAGCTAGCAAGGCAGTGGTTGCCTGGAGTCAAAATTCTATCTACTGCTGGATAACATTGACGCGTTTCCGCCCTTTGCGGAAGTAGTCGAACATCACAACCCCATCGATGACGGCGAATAGAGTGTAATCTCGACCACGCTTAACATTAATGCCAGGATGAATTTGCGTGCCACGTTGACGCACCAGGATATTCCCTGATCGAACCCATTCTCCACCATATTTCTTAACGCCAAGCCGCTTGGAATGACTATCTCGCCCGTTACGGCTCGAGCCACCACCTTTCTTATGGGCCATGATCAACCTCTCTAGTGTTACTTGCTCCCCGACGGTTTAGCCTTCGGTTTGGTACTCGACTTAGATCTACTGATCTTATCCTTCTCAGTCGACTTACCAGCCTTTGCCTTACTCGGGGAAGTCTTCTTGGACGCCCCAACGGTCGATTTGGCCGCTTTCGACTTCTCACTATCTTCCGTGGCGGTCACTTTCTTCCGTGGGGTCGACAATCTGATACTATCGATCGCTATACGTGTATATTGCTGACGGTGACCCCGCTTCCTTCGATAGCGCTCTTTAGGGATGTATTTGAAGACAATTACCTTGGGAGCTTTGATTTGGTCAACGACTGTACCTTGAACCTTTGCGCCTTTGATAAATGGTGCACCAACCTTAACCTTTGCCTTATCAACTACCAGTAGGATGTCTTTAAAATCAACCGATTGGCCGACCTTGGTTGGTAAGCGATCGACCTCAATCGTCTCCCCCTCTCTGGCGATATATTGCTTTCCGCCAGATTCTAATACCGCATACTTCATGCTCCTCCTCCAACTTCTCTTCACCACCGCGCCCGCGATTATTCGCCTTAGGTCGCCGACCAGCGGGTAAGTGGGGGATTCATACACCCGCCCCAGCCAGGTTTGGTGGGGCAGGCGGTAGAATTATAACCATCAGCCCCCAGAATGTCAAACTGGGTTTAGACTTAATCGACTGCAACTGCTTCTGGCTCAGGTATTTCAGGTTTAAGTTCCTCTTCATGCTCAAGAACACCATCTAAGCGCTCATCGTGTAGAGCTACCCTTGCACCTGGGAAACCTGTTCCAGCTGGGATAAGTTTACCGATTATCACGTTCTCCTTCAGACCCCTCAGGTAATCCACCTTGCCTTCGATTGCAGCACCAGCTAACACTTTGATTGTGTGCTGGAAGGAGGAGGCTGAGAGGAACGACTCGGTGCTCAGAGAAGCTTTGGTCACGCCAAGCAAAACCTGCATGGCGCGCGCTGATTGCTTGCCCTCCTGTAGCATCTGCTCATTTAACCGCATTAAATAACGGCGATCAACAAGATCTCCAGGCAACAAGTTTGTATCACCCGGATGGGTAACCTGAGCTTTCGAAAGCATCTTGCGAACGATCACCTCGAAATGCTTGTCATTAATATTCTGACCTTGTGAACGATAAACCTTCTGGACCTCGGAGAGTAGATAAAGCTCACAAGCGTCACGACCTAGGATGCGCAGAATGCGGTGGGGATTCAGTGAGCCCTCAGTGAGTTGCTGGCCAGCCTCAATCTTCTCACCTTCCTTAACCAATAAACGAGCACTTGGCGGAATGTCATATTCCACTTCGTCTACCTGGTCGTAGGCCACAATTACCTTGCGATCCTCAAGCCGAACACGGCCGGCATGGCTAGCAACGATCTTGGAATCGCCCCGTTTGGCGATCAAATCGCCGGCACCGATTTCAATCCCGTCGGCAACTTTCAGCGACCAATTGCCTGGTACTGAGTATTCGTCCTTAAGCAATTGGCTGCTGACAACACGAACCTCGCGCGGCCCATCTGGTGTATCAGGAGTGATAACTTGGGTAGTTCCTGAAATATCCGATACAACCGCCTCACCCTTGGGCTTCTTACGGGCTTCAAAAAGTTCCTCAACCCGCGGCAAGCCGGTGGTGATGTCTCCACCAGCAGCCACACCACCGGTGTGGAAAGTGCGTAAGGTGAGCTGGGTGCCTGGCTCGCCAATCGACTGTGCCGCGACAATGCCCACCGCCGCACCCAGTCTGACTATCTTCCCCCGACCAAGGTCCATGCCATAGCATTGTTGGCATAAACCAAACTGGAGCTCACAGGTATGCGGCGACCGGATGTAGACCTCAGAAACGTTTGTCTCACTCACCTGGCGAGACTTTCGCAAGGTGATCATCTCGCCTTTCTTGAGCAGAACCTCACCGCTATCTGGATCGACCACACGCTTAGCCGTCGTTCGACCCACGATACGATCGGCGAATTTCTGTCCAGCGACATTATCTGATCGTCGAATCCAGACGCCGCTTTCAGTGCCGCAATCGCTATCATTGATGATCACATCCTGCGCTACATCGACCAGACGACGGGTCAAGTAGCCGGCGTCGGCCGTACGCAGGGCAGTATCGGTGAGACCTTTCCGCGCACCATGCGTGGAGATGAAGTATTCTAATGTCGTTAGACCGTCACGGAAGTTCGAACGGATCGGTAGTGGGATGATCCGTCCGGCAGGATCCGCCATCAGACCCCGCATCCCTGCTAACTGCGAAATTGGACCAAAACCACCTTTCGTGGCACCCGAGATTGCCATTGTGCTTAGATTCCCTGTAGGATCCATCCCCTCGCGCACAGCGTTTGCCACCTCAGTTGTAGTCTGCTGCCATAGATCGATGATACGCTCTACTTGCTCCTGATCGGTCAGCAGCCCTCGCTGATAATCAGTACGGACAGCCTCGGCTTCTTCCAGTGTTCGGTTGATGATGTCATTCCTATTAGATGGGACGGTGATATCGGAGACGGCAATAGTAGTGCCAGATCGTGTAGCGTAGGCAAAGCCGATATCCTTGATGGCGTCAACGACGGCCGGTGTGCCATCCTCGCGCAACAGGTAATAGATCTCTCCTACTAAGTCCTGGATTGCACTTTTATCCAATACCTGATTAACAAAACGCAGTTCCTCCGGCAGTATGTGATTGAAAAGCACACGCCCAACAGTGGTTTCTATAAGAGCACTCAGCGCTTCAGGGAGACGCTCACCTTGCTCGTCATACCAAGTTTCCGTCTTCAACTTTATCGGGGTATGGATGTCAACTTGGTCCAGGACATATGCCATTTCAACCTCGTCCATATCTGCGAAGGCTCGTCCCTCACCATGGTGTTCTTTACTATCCACGATCATCGTCAAGTAGTACACACCCAGGACCATGTCCTTAGTGGGACCGACAATCGGTTCTCCATCCGCTGGCTTGAGCAAGTTCTTCGACGAGAGCATCAACTCGCGCGCCTCTTTAACCGCTTGCCCAGATAAAGGCAGATGGACAGACATTTGGTCGCCATCGAAGTCGGCATTAAAGGCCGCGCAAACAAGTGGATGCAGTTGAATAGCCTTACCTTCCACCAGGACAGGTTCAAAGGCTTGAATGCCTAAACGATGCAATGTTGGGGCTCGATTGAGCAGGACAGGTCGATCTTTGATTACCTCTTCTAAGACTTCCCACACTTCGGGACGCTCACGTTCAATAATGCGCTTGGCTCCCTTGACGTTAGCCGTGTACATATATGAGACTAATTTTGAAATTACAAAAGGTCGATATAGCTCAAGCGCCATCGTCTTGGGTAGACCACACTGATAGAGCTTTAGATGAGGTCCAATCACAATTACTGATCGACCTGAGTAATCAACCCGCTTACCCAGCAGATTACGACGGAATCGCCCCTTCTTGCCCTTAAGCATATCGCTGAGTGATTTTAATTCCCGACGCCCGCGACGGGAAAGCGCCTTGCCTCGTTGAGCGTTGTCAATCAGTGAGTCTACCGACTCTTGTAACATACGCTTCTCGTTTCGTACGATAACATCTGGAGCGCCGAGCTCAACCAGTCGCTTCAATCGATTGTTTCTATTGATCACCCGTCGGTAAAGATCATTTAAATCGGAGGTCGCAAAGCGACCACCATCCAATTGGACCATTGGTCGTAAATCAGGTGGTATAACTGGCAACACGGTCAGAATCATCCACTCAGGACGATTACTTGAACGGCGGAAAGCCTCAACCACCTTCAACCTCTTGGTGGCCTTCTTCTTGTGCTGTTTGCTACGCGTGGTGTGGATCTCGGACCAGAGATTTTCTGCGAGTTCGTCGAGATCCATATCCTGGAGTATTTCGTAGAAGGCCTCTGCGCCCATATCAGCGCGAAAGACTTGGCCCCACTTGGCTTTCAGTTCACGATAATGGCTTTCACCCAGAAACATCATCTTGTCGATTCCAGACAACTCATCGCTATCCTTTACCAATTGCTCGCCGGCCTCTACCCTGCTTTCATCAGTCACATCCTGCAACTCGATCAAAGCTAAGTCGGCCTCTGCTTTAACTTCTTCCACTTTCATCTTGACTTGTTCCAGCTCTCGATCACGTCGATCTTTGAGCGTGGCTTCGACCCCCTCTAGATGCTGCTTTACAGCCTTCTGGACCCGGGTGATGTGGTCACTGGTAATGGTCTCCCCTTTGTCTGCTATCAGCGTTTCAGTAGCTTTGAAATGGACGGCAACCCGGATAGTTTTACCCAGTTTATCCCTCAATGTACGCTCTAGTTTCTGACCCTCCCGAATGACAGGTTCAATCTGAGCCGCGATCTCCTCATCGAAAGCAACCTGGATCTCGTCATTGCGCTGTTTGAGATCCTCCAATCGTTGTTTACGATCGGCATTGACCTCAGCAATCTTTCCTTTTAGAAGGTCGGCTTGTTCATGCTCCAAGCGCGAAATCTCGTCTTCGATGCGCTTAAGAGCTTTACGACGAGCATCCTCATCGACATAGGTCACTATATACTGAGCGAAATATAACACTCGATCTAGGTTTCGCCGTGATACATCTATCAGCAATCCGAGGTACGATGGTACCCGCCTTGTGTACCAGACATGGGCGACTGGCGCGGCTAGAGTAATGTGGCCCATCCGCTCTCTGCGGACTGCCGAGCGGGTCACCTCAACCCCACACTTTTCGCAGGTGATCCCCTTGAAACGGATGTTTTTATACTTACCGCAGTAGCACTGCCAGTCCTTGGTGGGACCAAAGATGGCTTCGCAGAAGAGACCGTCTTTCTCAGGCCTTAGTCTGCGGTAGTTGATCGTCTCCGGCTTGAGAACCTCACCATAGGACCAACTCATGATTGTCTCTGGCGACGCTAAACTAATTCGCAGCGCTCTAAATACCTTGGCATCCACTAAAACCCCTCCATCGCGATTTTTGTCCTTACAAATGTAAAAATCTTTCGGAAAAGCCGAACAAATGTGCTACTTAATAGGCAAAGTTAAACAAGCGCATGAGGTCAACATCCTCCTCAAGCGCTCCTTGGTTCAGACCTCTCGCTTCACTTTGTTTAGTATGACCTGAATTATACGGGTAGATCAATCTCTGTCAAGGGGCAAAGATGCTGGGTGGAAATATAATCCCTCTCGAGTCACCCGATCGCTATCTTGTTACCCCCCTAGAAACGCGGCCGAAAAGTTCGCGAAATATTAAAACCCATGCTAAGCTCCTCATCAGATAGCTGGAGGAGGCCCATATGCTTGGAAAGCGCTCCCGGCAACGCGGGATGTTTGAAGCGGATCATCTGTATCTCGATTTCGTGGGCGAAGACACCTTCTACGGGTTCCTGGCCCGCCATCGGGCAGAACTCTTCCGCGACGAAGACTTCGCCATGCTCTACTGCCGAGACAACGGGCGCAATAGTATCCCGCCCAGCCTCCTGGCGATTGCCTTGCTGCTGCAAGCGCACGACCGTGCTTCGGATGCGGAGGCCAAGCGCCGGGCTGACTTTGACCTCTGCTGGAAGGTGGCGCTGGGGATTGAGATCGACGAGCGCCCGTTTGCAAAGAGCAGCCTGCAGCTGTTTCGGGGGCAGTTGATCCTGCATGATCGGGCTCGCATGGTGTTCCAGCGCAGTCTTGAATACGCTCGTGATACCGGCTACCTGAAAGGGCGCAAGATGAAAGTGGCGCTGGACACCACCAACATCCTGGGACGAGGGGCGGTCAAAGACACCTATAATCTGCTGGCGGATGGGATCAAGAAGCTGATCTGGACCCTGAGCAAGAGGATCGAGCGGATCAAACCCACAGTATGGGCCCGAGAACATGGGCTTGGTCGCTACTTTGGCTCGAGTATCAAAGGTCAGGCGGAGATCGATTGGGACGACGAAGAGGCCCGGCGGGCGTTTTTGCAAGGGATCGTGGCGGATGCCGACCGCTTGTTGGAAATCACTCGAGAGACCCTGGCGCAGGTCCCGGCGGGGAGCGAGCAGGAGAAGCAGATCATGCAAACGGCGGAACTGCTGGCCCAGCTGCTCTGCCAGGATATTGAGCGCAAAGGCGGCGGTGGCCCGGGCTTGAAGCAGGGGGTGGCCAAGGACCGCATCGTCTCTGTGCATGATCCGGAGATGCGCCATGGACGCAAGAGCGCCAGCAAGCGCTTTGAGGGGCATAAGGGCGCCATCGCCGTGGATGCGGATACCCAGCTGATCACCGCAGTGGATGTGCTGCCTGGAAATGCATATGACAGCGAGCGGGCGCTGGATCTGGTGGAGCAGAGCGAAAAGAACACCGGCATAAAGGTAGAGGAGATCATTGGCGATTGCGCTTACGGGGATGGGGCCACCCGGGAGGCCTTTGACCAGGCGGGACGCAAACTGATCGCCAGGGTGCCCAGGCGGCCTAACCGCGGGTTCTTTCCGAAAGAGGACTTTGCCATCGACCTCCAGGCGATGACCTGCACCTGCCCGGCCGGACAGTTGACCGACACACTGGTGAGTGCTGGCAGGAGAAAGGCTCGCGATGGGAGCTATGAGACCGGGCAGGCCTTTCGGTTTGACGGGGCGGTCTGTGACACCTGTGAGCTGCGGGCGCGATGCACCCGGGTTGGGCCGGGGAAGGGCAGAACGGTGAGCCTGCATCCCCAGGAAAGGCTGCTGCAGGAGGCGCGGGCCTTGCAGGCAAGCGCCGCTTTCAAGGAATACCAACGCCTGCGCCAGGCGAGCGAGCACCGCCTGGCGAGGATGGTTCAGCTGGGTATGCGCCAGGCGCGCTACTTTGGCCGGATGAAGACGCTGTTTCAAGCCTTGATGGTAGCAACGGTTGCGAATCTGACCCTGATCGCCGGGAAAATGGGAGAAATAGGCATTGAAGGAGGCGCTAAGGTCGCTCTTCATCTTTTGTTTTCTTCCCCAGGAAGGTCTATTTCCAGCATTTTGGATCATGCCGTTGATCGGATCTTTTCCCTTGTGGGAATTTCGCCTTCGCCGCATCGCTCAAGACCCAGTTTCCGGCTGAGCTTCTAGGATCTCTCTGCTAAGGATCCCGTGCCTTTGAGCGGGCCAGACCAAGGTCCTGGAAATAACTCTAAAGACCTTTCCGCGGCTTTGGCAATATGCGAATCGAGGTCAAACTTCCTCCCATAGACGGCGGATTTGGCTTCCGCGGTATGCCATTCAACCAATCGCAACAGGGCCACCATCCGCGAACGATTATTATCACTGTCGACGGCCCCCTCCTCGCCTGCAGAGAATCCAGTTCGTGGGTTTTCCAATATCTCAACTAGGACCGGGATCACCGACGGATGGCTGAGCCGGGAAAGGTGCTGAACTGCCTCATGCGCCATATCGAGATCGGCAACTCGAAGGGCTCGAAAACGTTGGATTTGGATATTTGTCAGTACAGCCAGCTCGCGCACGAGTGGATCGGGATCATTCATTGCTGCTTCGATTTCCCCAAGTGCTTCATCATCCTGAGCTATTCCAGCGCGATTGGCAAAATTGACTGCTTCTCGCTGTCGAACGGTCTGATCGCTGCCCCGCAAGTCATAATCGGTCCGAGCGCGCTCAATCAACCGACCTGCAGGGGTTAGCTGTTGAATTTCGAGCGGTCCTTGAAGGCGAGCGAGCTCCTCTTCAGGAGCGTCGAGAAGGTAAAGCGCCTGCTCGATCGCCGGTTTCACCATATCTTCACCTAATTCCAGTAATTCATTTAGGTAAGCCCGTATCCCCTCTCGGCCCGACTGCCGTAAAACACCACGCGCTCGTTCCCGCCAGAGGTTGATCTCATCGGCAAGTCCCTGTTGCGCTGAACGCAGGGAAGTCTGCTCTTCTCTCAAGCGCGTGCGCTCCTCGTCGCGAGACTCGAGCAATTCCTTTACAACTTGGTCTATGCGTTCACTAAGGGCGATGAACTCCTGCTGAACAGCATTTGCCTTACGATTCAGCGCGTCCTGCACTTGACGTAGCCCCAGACCAATCACGGTGCACGTCCTCCTCGGTTACATGCCATCACCAAACAAGTTAGGCAATGAAAAGTCCCGCAGATAAATCTTTGTTCGTTTTAACTGCCCGAATACTAAAGCATAAACTCAATCAGATCGTGTCGAAACCAGCCACAAATTTCTATTCAACTACCTCAAGAACTGACGTTGAGCCTGACATAAGCCAGTATAGTGAAGGATTACTACCTCGTCAACCTAGTCCAACACCTTGACTGATTTCGATCTAGCGGCTTTTTTTATCCATTGACCATAAAAGGCATCGTTCCTTTCCTAACAATTGACGGTAGGAGATGCTTACCTTACAATAAAAATCCATCCTAAGCCTCCTGGAGAGAAACGAATGGCAAGCATCATCGATATTGAAGGAATCGGTCCGACATACGCTAGCCGGCTGAAGCGTGTGGGCATCAGGACCACTGAGCGTCTACTGAGAGTTGCTGCACACAGACAGGGTAGGAAAGATTTGGCAAAGTTGACCAGCATCTCAGAGACGTTGATACTGGAGTGGGTAAATCTAGCCGATCTGATGCGCATCAAGGGAATCGCTGCCGAATACAGCGACCTGCTCGAGGAAGCCGGTATTGACACAGTTAAAGAGCTTCATAATCGTCGACCCGACAACCTATACCAGGCTCTGGTCGAGATTAACGCCAAGAAGCGATTAGTGCGTCGCCTCCCCTCTCGTCGCGCAGTAGACAGTTGGGTAAAGCAGGCAAAAATCCTGCCTCCGATTATCACCTATTAATAAACTACACCGGCATTGTCCATTTCTACGATATTCACCGATGTTGGTCCTAAACGATCTACATCTTATTTCTGTCTCTGTTTCCCCTCCATGCAGCCTCCGGTATAATCCAGTCCGTGACTGAAGCGAACGAACGCCTTACTTCACCTAACCGTCGCCAGGAAGACCTAAGCGAGCTTAGCCTTCGCCCACGACTGTTGGCCGAGATGATCGGCCAAGATCGGGTGAAGGAGAATCTAGCAATACTCATCCAGGCTGCTAGAGCTCGCGGTGAAGCCCTCGATCACGTCCTGTTCTACAGCCCACCAGGTCTTGGTAAAACCACACTTGCTCACATCCTAGCCAACGAGATGGGGGTAAAGATTAAAGTTACTTCCGGACCGGCTATCGAACGCGCCGGCGACTTGGCGGCCATCCTGACCAATCTCCAATCCAGCGATATCTTATTTATTGATGAGATCCATCGCCTGGGACGTGTCGTGGAAGAAATTCTCTATCCAGCGATGGAGGACTACGCCCTGGACATCACCATCGGCAAAGGTCCCAGTGCACGCTCAATACGGCTGAAATTGCCTCACTTCACCATCGTTGGGGCTACCACCCGCCTGGCTCTCCTCACCGCTCCACTGCGATCACGCTTTGGCGCCATCCACCGCTTGGGCTTCTATGAGACGCCCGCCATGGAGGCCATCGTCACCCGCGGCGCGACCGTGCTTCAGGTGGATATCGATGATCACGGTACATCAGAGATCGCCTGCCGTGCACGCGGCACCCCACGCGTCGCCCTGCGCTTGCTCCGTCGGGTGCGAGACTATGCCCAGGTGCGCGCCGACGGCTGTATAACCCGGTCCGTAGCCAAGGAAGCGTTAGCATTGCTGGAAATCGATGACCTTGGGCTGGACAACGCAGATCGCAGCGTCCTAACCACTATCATCGAAAAATTCCAGGGCGGACCAGTTGGCTTGCAAACAATCGCCGCTTCGATAAGCGAAGAACCCGACACTATCATGGATGTGGTCGAGCCGTACTTGTTGCAGCTAGGTTTTATCGATCGCACACCACAAGGCCGCGTGGCGACTCCTGGGGCATACCAGCACCTCGGCCTTGAACTACCAACTGTGCCCCAACAACGGCTCCCTGAGATGTAGCAAATAATAATCATGCCTGATCTAACTACCCTGGCTCGTTGGTTGGTCCTGGCTGGGCTCGTCCTCGCCGGCATTGGCGGATTGCTTTGGGTTTTTAGCCGGCTAGGTGTGCCTTTAGGTCGCCTGCCAGGAGACTTCCGCTTCCAATCCGGTGGCTTCACCTGCTTCATCCCTTTGGCAAGTTCAATCCTGCTCAGTCTACTGCTGACTCTGATCCTGAACCTCATTGCCCGTTTGTCCAAGTAGCCAGTGCGCACTTCTGATTTCGACTACCACCTACCGCCCGAAATGATCGCCCAGCGACCCGCTAATCCGCGGGACTCTTCTCGCCTGCTTGTACTTGACCATGGAATTGGGAGTCCTAGCCATCACAGCTTTCGCGACCTGATCCGGTTCTTATCCCCCGGCGATGCCCTGGTGCTCAACGAGACGCGGGTGATCCCCGCCCGCTTACCAGTCCGCAAGATCCCCACTGGGGGCCGCGCCGAGTTGCTGCTCCTCAAGCGGCTGGCCCCGCAGACCTGGGAGACCCTCGTAGGTGGGAAGGGATTACGACCCGGACGTGAGCTATCCCTCAATGATGGGATAAGAGGCGAGATACTTGAGGACCTGGGCGGAGCGAGACGGGTGGTGCGATTCAGCAAGCCTATCTCACCTGCCCTTGAGCGCATCGGCGAGATGCCGCTCCCCCCCTATATCCACGCCCCACTCCAACGACCTGACGAATACCAGACCGTCTTCGCCCGCCAACCAGGATCAGCCGCCGCGCCGACCGCTGGCCTGCACTTCACCCCTCAATTGTTAGCCCAGATCGAGGCCTATGGCGTGGAGGTGATCAAGATCACGCTGCACGTCGGCCTGGATACCTTCGCCCCAGTCACTGAGGACGACCCCCAAGAGCATCCCATTCACCGCGAGTGGTCCCAAGTGACCCTCGCAGCGGCGGAGGCGATCAATTCTGTCCGAGCCGCTGGAGGTCGTATCGTGGCCGTAGGCACAACCACGGTGCGCGCCCTTGAGACAGCCGCGGCGAACGCCGCCTCTGGCCAAACGGTGGCCGCTCTCGAAGGACCAACTGACCTGTACATCTTGCCTGGTTTTCAGTTCCGTGTCGTCGATGCTATGCTGACCAACTTCCACCTGCCGCGCTCCACGCTGCTGATGATGGTTTGCGCTTTTGCCGGGCGGGAGAGGGTCCTCAATGCCTATAAACTCGCAATGGAGGAAGGTTATCGCTTCTACTCTTTCGGCGATGCTATGTTGATTCTCTAAGTGTGGGCTATTCATGCTGTGTCGAACCCCGTTAGGTGCGAAACGGCCGGCGTACCGTCGGCCAAAGGTGCCGGGTGACCTTCCCGGCATCTCGCGGAGCGAAG
>Ga0209986_10003089_pt1 | contig 14778 bp, 20 predicted proteins | sample BlataG_FD_183168 | JGI IMG/M metagenome (GOLD analysis project Ga0209986, IMG submission 183168) | Deep subsurface microbial communities from Black Sea to uncover new lineages of life (NeLLi) - Black_00105 metaG (SPAdes) (version 2) | ecosystem: Environmental > Aquatic > Marine > Oceanic >...
GGGGGGGGGGGGGGTAGGCTATTCCTTAATTCATACTCAGTTTTGATAGCACTGACCTGTCTGAAAGCCGCAGTTTCCCGTCCTTTTCCTTTAAGAAACCCTCATTCTTCAGGTCTTGTACACGTTCGCAGAGAACTCTATACGAGATACATGTCTTTTCTGCTAACTCCTTTTTACTCATCTGCTCTCGCTGTAGAAAAACACTTAAGATTTTCCGTCTCTTCTCCGATACACGTTTAATTTTTGTTTCAATAACACGTTCCGGAAAAGACATCTCTTCTTTCTGCAGTAAGCCGTCCGATCTCTCCTTCAATACACGGTTTTTCTTAAGCCTACTCACATACTGTATAACTGTTGATCGAGACATCTTCAGTTTTTCGTGTATCTGCCATCTGTAAGCCGGCATTAAACCTTTAATTATCTCAAATGCTTCCTGCGCTTTCGTTAACTTCATAGAGACATCGCGCGCGCTGGTTTTGTTGGTTATAGTTCTTGCAGTTCTAAGCATCATAGTATTTATCATGTCATGTAGAGAAATGAAAAGTTGATGCTTAGTTTTTAGCTTGTTTTCTCTTCTTTTCCGTAGAGCACGTACAGAAATATTAGAACTAACGCAATAAATGTTGCCGCCATGAGAATGTACTTGATTGTTTCGAAGTATGGTCCTATATTCATTGAGGTTTGTCTCCTTCCCTCTCTATTTTAGAGTTTAGATATTTAAGGAGTAGGGTGTTTCCACTCCGTCATAAGCGAGTTGTAAAGCTCATCACGTTCCTCTATAGCATCATACCATGTTAGAAGGCTGGCTATTTTTTGCGCGATAAGATGGTAGCACAAGTGTACCTCTCTATCTAGGACACGGAAGTAGAAGTCGTTACAAGAACAGAACTCAGCTTCAGGCATTAACAGGTAATCGCGTTCATTTCCAACGACAATCCAGACAACCCTGCTGCTTGGTTTGAAAACATACTGTTTCACACGGTTTTCTTTCAAGGCTTCGAAAGCCTTTGTAAATCGTTGGCCGAAAACTTCGTAAAGCTTTATCAAGTTTTTGCCTGTTATTTTGCCTTCCTTTTTCGCTTTTTTGCATATGTTTGTTAGTATGTTGATTTCTGAGGTTTTATCCATGTGTGCACAAGCTCTTCAATAGAGTTGACTGGGAGGAGGAGTTAATCTATGCTTATCGGTTCGTCCCTCTTTTTTTCCTTGGTTTTCGGTAACGTAACCTCTAGAACACCATTTTTGTAATGTGTTTTCGCGTCTTTCACATTAACCTTTACGGGTAACGTAATCTCCTTGTAGTATTTGCGTTGTGGAGTGTCAACCGATATAGTTAATGTGCTTTCTGTTCCATATAGTTTTATGTCATTTTTCTCAACACCGGGCAATTCCGCTACTACGTGGACATCTTCAGTTTCGATAACGTCTACAAGAGGTTCCCGCTCTTCTTTCACTTGAGGTCCGAAACGGCTCTGCTTGACATTGCCGAACTCACGTATCTCAGGTTTTCCATCAGGTCCTATTTTCACGCTGTAACCATATACAAAAGGCCCCCATTCACGTATGGTTGTTCCGTCTGGACGTTTACGTTCCCTCACATAATCCTTGGGGACTTTTGAGGTGAACATTTTGAACTCTTCTTCCATCATCTTTTCCATTTCACGAAACATTCTGTCAGCATCTTCGAAAAACCAGCTTCTGAAGAAGGGGTACCGTCTTCTCCTTTTAAACCAATCTGGATAATCATCCGACATCTTTACACCTCACTAAATGTGAGAAGTAGCATTATCTATAAATTTTATGCTAAACGTGAATTGTCAGCTTAGAGCTCTAAGTTGATTTAGAGGTCCAAGGAAAGTTCCGTCAAGAAGATATATTTCCGCATTTTCCATTTTCACAGCTTCTGACCGGAGAACAGGCCCCACAATTCTTGTACTTTCTCCGGCTTTCGTCTTATTTAGAGGTCTACCTCCTAGGAACCCGTTAAAGGATGGCATTATGAAAAGCTGTGAGGTTTCAAGTTTAATTCCATAATGTTTCCGCAATGCTTCTTCAGCGCTTTCCTCAATTTTTATTTTGTTTCTTTGCAGCAAAGTTTCAGCCAGTTTGATTCCATCACACTTTGCTTTCACCCAAACTTGTCTTGTTATCCTGAATCCTGCTGGGTCACGGAAGGCTACCATTGGATGAACATGTCCCATGATCAGCGTCCTGCATTTGAGAAGAGTGGGGGATGGCCATCGGTGTCCATGGAAAAAACCAACTTTTCCTTCTATCAAATCGGTTGAGGATAGGATTTTAACGTTTTCCGGAAGTAGGGGTTCAAGGTTTCCATCATGGTTGCCTCGGATTATGCATATTTCTTTTATTTGTTCTTTTAGCTTGTTGAAGAATTCTGGTACGTCTTGCCATTCACCTGTTTGTGCAGTTGCAACTGTGTGTTTTACGTCTCCTAAGATCAGCAGTTTTTTGGGTTTGTATGTGGATAAGAGGTCTCTCATTTTTTGCAGGAGCTTCGGCATTTGAGTTGGGACGTGTATGCCTTTTTTGATGAGAGCTATCTCCCATCCTATGTGCAGGTCTGCTACGACTAGTGTTCTTATCTTCTGCGTTTTTGTTAAAGCAGCTGCGTAGGGTATTAATGGCGTTATCATTCAGTTTCCGTTTCTAGGTTTACTAGGTTGAGGATTATTCTGTGGATTTTCGGGTTTGCTGCTGCTATGAAAGCTACCTTTTGTTTCGGGCTTAGCTTAACGTTGAGTGGTTCTCCTTTTGGTGTTGTTATTTTTGCTCCTGCCTCTTTTATTATTAGCCATGCAGCTGCCATGTCTGTTGTGCGGAGTTTTCCACGTATATCTATGAAAGCGTCTGTTGTGTTGTCTGCAACATGACACAGTTCCAGTGCATTTGCTCCTAGATGACGTATGTGTCTTGTTTTTTGGATCAAATTTGTCAGCTTGGGTGCTATTTCTTGGATTTTGTAGGTGTTCAAGTCTATACCTATCACCGCGTTTTCTAAGGACTCGGTTTTTGACGGAGATATTTTCAGGTTATTCCGGTAGGCGCCTTTTCCTTTTTGTGCTGTGTACGTAATGCCATGCACTAGATCAGCCACCAGTGCTGCGTGTACAGTTTTTATGGCGGGCATTGTGGATATTGCGATTGACGTTGCGTAGAAGGGTATACCTCTTACAAGGTTTGTTGTTCCATCTATCGGATCTAACGTTACAAAATTGTTATGTGGTGGAGAACCATATTTTTTAGTCCCTGATTCTTCGCTTATGAGAGTGAATGAGATTTCATGTTCTTCTAAGGTGTTTATTATAGCTTCTTCTGCCGCAAGATCTATCTGTTTTATCGGGTCGCCGCCTGCTCCTATGCCTAGATTTGGCTGTGGCTGATCCAGCGTTTTTAGAAGTGGCTTGATTTGCTCTTGTACATTATTTTTGCATCGTATCAGAATGTTCAGCCAGTCAATTTGGTTTGTCATTTTAGAATCTCCATTATGAGTTGTCTAATACAAACCTTGCTGAAGAAGGCTGCGCTTAAAGTTTATGGTTTATCCAAGCATGTCGCCAGACTTATTAATTTTATAGAAGAAAATTCTGAAAGACAACCTCAGAAAGCATTTATCAAACATTGAACAAAAAGCAATATGTTGAGGGAGGACACGTCTACGGCGACTAAAATGACGAATATTCTGCGGATACTTATCGATGGAAAAGAGCATACTGTGAAGGAAATCAAGCAGAAAACAGAGTTAGATGAGAACCAAATTCAGCAGGTCATAGAGTTCCTGGAAAGATACGGCTTCATATCAGTAGATAAAATGACGAGGAAAATAGTACTGGATAAAACTGTTCGAAAATTCTTAGCCCAAGAAACTAATTCATGAGACCTTTCAAACCCTTGTAAGCCTCTAAAAACTCCCTACCCTTATCAGTTACTGCAAAAAAGCTTGGATTAGATCTTTTGCTATTATCAGCAAAGTGTAGAAGCCCTATCCTAAGCAAGAATTCAAGATAATATTTTAACTGTTTGAAGCTTAAATTGCAGCGGTACATTAAATGGGTCTTCCTTGCTCCTCCGAAAGAAGCGTTGAGAATGTCCGCAACTATGTCTAACCGTCCACGATGACGATTGCTACCCTGCTTCTTTCCATTGACTAACAAGCGTGACAAGCCTCGTTGAAGGCTCGATTTTCCCTTCTCCCAAAATATACAAGTGGAAACGATAATTTAAATGTTCTGAAACTAGAAAAGAAACTAGATTTGCACAATAAAAGAGAAAAATAAAGGAATTACAGTTGATTTTTTGTTCTAGAGACTATGTAGTTTTTTCAGAATTTTTTCACAGCTAGCCTTTTTATCCATGAAAACGCTTATTCTATTTTCACTAACTGTAAGAGAAAGCATCTTCACGTCTTTACCGTCGACAATGATGCTTTTGACAGTGCCTAAATTGAAATCTTTTGAAAGCACTTCGCTTGCGTCAAGCGATGAGGAGGAGAGAATGGCATAGTCAATTACTTTTGTTGGATCCTTGAGGTCTATTGCCGCTGAAGTTGAGTTTCTTAGGATGTAGCCTATAACGCCGTCATATTCCTTGATTTCTAGCAAACATCCACGCAAGTCGTCTACAGATGATTCTTCAACTGCTAGAGGCTCAGTCATGACAGTGACCTCTTGAACGATTTTCTTTTTTTTACCCACAAACACTGCCTCCGCTAATCAACTACTGGTTTAACTCTTATTAGCTCACCCTTCTCAATTTCGAGGTTGAGCTGGATTTTTTCAGGCATCCTAATAATTCCTTTTCCTTCGTATTTAGAATCTTTTATGGGTTTGACCTTGCATCGCAATGTTTTCCCATCAAAGGTTTCAGCTTCAACTTCTTCGATTTTCATGCTGCCTGAGAGTTCTTCCCACTGCGACAGTAGGTCGCTGTCGATTCGCACCGTGTCAGATGGGACTAGTAAGCCGCCGAGGTTCTCGATTATAAGCTGGTTTACAGGAAGTTCTGGAAGCAAAGTTTTGGTCTCCGGATCCTCTTCAGGCTCTTCTGCCAAGGTCTCCTTGAATGGCGTTTCTTCTTCTTCTTCAAGCTCCTCGTCTGACGCAATCTCGGTTTCAATTTCAGGTTGAGGTTGATTGCTTTTGAGGGGGGCAGGGTGGATTTTTTCTAGGAGCTTAAGGATTGTTGGAATTAAGACGTGAGTTACGGTGTTTATGTAGTTCATGTCTGCTTTTCGTGAGGTGACCGTGACAAGGTAAAGATCGTTCATGCAAGAAATGTTTACTCTGCCCTTGTTGCCCTCCAAGGTTATGCCTTCAATGCCGCCTATGGCGTCGGCTTTTTCTAATATGCCGTCGAATGAGTCTATGACGCGTACTACGACTTTTTCAGGTGTGTTTTCATCTCCAGCAATGATTTCACCGTTATCTTTGAACATGAAAGAGTTTTTTATGTCTGGGCATATGTTTTGAATTTCGTTTAGGGTGTTTTTGAGAGCAAAAGAGTAGACTTCATTATTCACATTATTCACTTCCATAGGACGTACTATGATAGTTTGAAGAGTATGCGATCCGGAACGCCGTCGTTTTCCACACAAAGGTAATTCAGGCCATCAGTGTCTCCAAGCTGATCAAGCCATTTTAGTGCTCCACGGGCTTTTTGCAGTATTAGCAGTCTTTCTTGGTGGCTTCGTACAACTTCTTCTATGGCTGTTAGTTCGTGGAATGGATTGGCATCCAAAACTATGTTTAAGTGTCCTATTGTGATTTCTCCTAGGCTTTCAGCTGTAGTCTTTTTACCTGCCAGTTTCATGACGACTTCTCGGACTTTCTTGGATTTTTCAGCCAGCGTCCTAATATCATCTAATCGACGTAGGTATTCGCCTAACGTGCTTTTTGTGTCAGATATTTTCTTATCTAGGTTTTCAGCTATTTCTTCTGCTGAAGTATATTCTTTTATATCTACGACCATTTTTTGACACCTCTAAAGAGGAAAGAGGGAATATGGATAGGCTTTACACCCAACCCCCAATCTCAAACAAACTTCCCAGGAACTATGGGCCCGCGTTCTCTTGTGTTGAGCCGACTACTTGACCGCTGGAATCATACAACTCGATTTGATAGGCATTGCCAGCTGACCAGGTCACACCTGGAATTTTAATGACTATTCCACTAACACCGGGATCTATTGTAGTTGACGTCAGGTCTATACTCTCTTGGTTGACTTTCGCTGTTTCTACAGTCACCTGTTTCGTTCCAGTGTTCTTCACTGTAACATTAATATAGTTAGGTGCAGGTGTGGTCTCGAAATCTACGTTGGTGATTGTGAGTGAAGATGATCCCATGAATCCTATTGTTAGGGCTCCCATCCATGCTGCTACGGCTATGCTTACTGCGACTGTTACTGCGATGAGTATGATTGATGCTACTACGGGGCTTAGGGCTTTTTTACTTTTGAGTATTTTCATTTTCTTTTTTTATCCCTCCTTTTGGGATTACTGTCTATGTTAATGGAAGTGAGGGATTTAAATCTTACGACTCAATACACCATATTGGGTATTTGCAGAACAAAACTACACAAAAAAGAAAACAAACATCCAACTTAGCAACTAGAAAACCATAAAAAAAGAAACTGTACAACAACAACGAAACATTATGCCTACGTGCATATTTCATCCAAAAACTCTAGCAAAAACTTCGCAACCTTCTCACCGAACTCCGTTATCACATAGTACTTCTTCAAAGGATCTATAGGCACAGGCTTAGCTAAACCCAATCCTGCAATTTCAATCATCCTAGACCTGAAAGTGCCGTCGCTAAGGGTTAAACCATTCTCACGCATAAACGTTTTAGCCTCCTTCCATTTTCCACGTTTCATATGAAGCAAGAAAATACAGTCTATAGCATGATCCTTTTCAAGCATCGCCTTGATAGGCGCCGATCTAGAGTCTTTCAATATGCGTCTAATCTTTTCCTCTTCTCCATTCTTCATTACACACATCAACCTTTCAGTCTTACCTTCTGATTATAGCTTAAACCCTTTAAAAGATTTAACCTATATTACGATTAATGACACATATCTGGAGACATCTCCATTCCGACACGGAAATATTATCCCTAAACCCCTCCTTTTCGCAATCAGCTCATTTTCAGAAATGTAAAAAACGTGGCTAAATCTTCCAAAGGACACGTTAGTGAAAAAGTGAAATATCTTAACAAACATACACCCCGAAAACACTGCTCTCATTTCATAAACCATTTCATCGTGAAAGGAAAACAATTTCTATCGGCGCCCTCATTACGCCCGCTGAATGTTTTTGAGTTCTACAAATCGACAAAAACGTTTATTAAGTCTTAATATACATGTTTCCCATCTACGATAACTCGGTGAATGAAAATGAAAAACACTCAAAAAACAGACACACACATTACGTCTGGAAAACATCAAGACAACGATCAAGTTGAAGCATCAAAGAACACAGTTCATCTGAGAGCTTTGCCCTTGGAAACAAGAATGGAAGAAGCAAGTAAGCCATTGTACTTAAGTCGATATGAATAGCAGGTCTTTCAAACCTTTCTTTCAATTTTTTCCTCATCAAATCTCAAATCCAGATGTACATGTTAAGCAACCTCGCACGCACTATTCAAAACATGCCCCCCACAGCTCTCAGTCTCTCTGACTGCCTCAGCAGTCCTAACATAATTCCTTTCAAAATTAATCCTTCAAGAGAAACATCCATTTTCCTCAAAGAGGAACAGAATCTACGGAAAATATTTCTGTAGTTACAAATTGTGACTACAAGAAGTGTATTCTACATGTGCGTCGCCTTTTAAACTCTCTACGTTCCATTTTTGCATTGAGGTGAAACATGAAATGATAAGCATCATAGAGAAAACTGATAAAATGAATTGTGAGTGTAGCGATGTGGAGATGAAAAGGGCAAGAGCACTTGCTTTTCTGCAAATACACACAAGAATAATGAGATGAGAGGGGACGTTGACTAATGCAAGGGGAAATGCATATTTCGAATCCAGAAAAACATTGTTCCTTCAGAAACCGGGTTAACAAGCGCGATTTTATGGATGTCAACTGTGACCATTATACTGAGCACTTTTTACCAGAATATTAAACTGAAGTATCTAGACCTATAACGCTTGAGAAGGAGATAATCATTGACGCTTGTAGAAAGGCTCAAACATGAATTTTCGTTCATCAAAGGTAACTATGCAGTTCTTGTTGGCAGCTGGATTTTGATAGATTTTGCAATGGAGCTTCCTGGAACTTACTACTCACTCTATGTTCTTAAGCTCGGTGCCACGGAAACAGTTCTCGGCATGATAGGACTCTTTTCGTTTCTAGCTTTGGCTTCCATGCAGTTTCCAGGTGGCTACTTGGCAGACAAATTTGGAAGAAAATGGCTTATTTCTTCCATGACTTTCGGGGTGGCGCTTTGTTACATTTTCTATGCTGTCGCTCCTTCATGGCATTTCATCTTAATTGGCGCAATCTTGATGAGCCTGTTTAACTCAACCTATCAGCCAGCTTTGATGGCGATGGTTGCCGATTCCTTGACTCCTGAAAGGAGAGGTATGGGTTTCAGCATAATCATGCTTATAACCAGTGCCTCCACAACCCCTGGACCGCTTGTAGCCGGTGCACTGCGCAACCAATTTGGATTGGTTGAAGGTATGAGAATAGGCTATGGTGTTGTCGTAGTGCTCTTCCTGATTGCAGCATTCCTCCGTCTACTGCGGTTGGAGGAAACTATGGTAAACACTCGAAAGCCCGGTTTAAGTGAACTCTTGCACAGCTATCCTATTGCCATGAAGGAGAGTTTTGCCGTGTGGAAAAAAGTTCCTCGCTCAATGTTCTACCTTTTCCTTTCATTAGCAGTCATCACGTTTGGAGTTGCTTCAGTCAATCTTTACCTTGTTGTTTACGCCGTTAAGGTGCTCTTAATAGATGAAGCTATCTGGCCTTTCATACTAACAGTGTTACCTATCACCATGATCCTTTTATCCATTCCAATAGGAAAGATCGTTGACAAGATGAGTAGAAAGATTCCCATTTTGGTTGCGTATGTAATTTTTGCGGCCTCATTATGGCTCTTCGTAAACGGGGATTTGCTGAGGCTTTTTGTTTCTTTAGTATTGTTTGGGGCGGCACAGGTTATGATAGGCTCAGCCTTTAGTGCTTTACAAGCTGATTTGACTCCGAAGGAGCAACGTGGAAAAGTGAATGGTTTCACAAACTTTGCAAATTGCATATTGATGGCACTAGGCAGTCTAGTAGGCGGCATCCTGTACGAGCATATTTCACCTCAGATACCGTTCTTTCTTGCAATAGTTTTGATTGTTCCTTCCTTTGTTTTGACGCTTATGATGGTTCATGAACCTGAAAAAAAGGAACAATAAGCACACGCAGTGTTACTGGGAGGGTTTCAAACGTGAATAATAATAGATTGCTGATATGATTTAGAGGAGAACCGCTACGATATATTTCTGTTCTCAGAAGACGCCTTCTCTTTGCGTTCATGTTGAAAGAATCATTTAACCATTGAATGGTTTGTGTCTAAAGAAAAGCGTATAGCTTCTCTTCCACCATGGTTGTTGAGTGTTATGTTCTTTTATTGTTCAACAGTTTTTGTCAGTTTTGAGGATCACTACAAGCTCATACTTCAATAATGTAATGATAAATGTCAATAATCATGCAAAAATCTCCAGTGCCATCGGTTCGCAAAAAAGTGTTGCATAGTTTGCTAATAGGCATGTGTCAAAACTATGATTGCATGTACTTGAGAGTTGGATGTTTAATATCGCTTTCATACATCAAGTCAAGCGGGCACATATAGCGTTGTTTCTTCCTCAGTAAGACTTTCCTCATTACTGGAAAAACCCGCAGATGTGTGACCACACTTTCGCGCTGTATCCGGCTTCTAGCTTTGCTTTTGCTTGAAACAGCATAAAAAAGGTGAGTTTCTCTCAGCTCACCACTGTTTGTTTTTTTGCACGTGTTTGTATCCGCATCCACATGGGAAATCTATGATTCCATTGCGCGCGAGCTCTCAAAACTGCTGGAGAACGTTTTTCTTCTCAATAATGTAACCACAATAATGACATTTCAACAGAAGCGGATCCTCACTTTCAACATAAAACCTTGATTTTACAGGTTCGTTGCTATTACTTATACAGGCAGGATTCGCGCATTTAATGATGCCCTCTATCAAAGGCGGCAGCTTAACCCTATGCTTTTCGGCAACTTTGTAGTCTCGAATGATGTTTATTGTTGCGTGGGGCGCCAGCAAAGCTATTTTATGCACCTCTTGCGGATTTAACTCTCCGCCTTCAATCTTCACGATGTCTTTCCTCTTGAAAAGCTTACTAGGAACATTAATCGCAATGGTAATCACTTTTTTCTCCTGTCCAGTTATTCCCAAGATTTTCACCACATCCAACGCATGCCCACCTGTAATATGATCAATAACCGTGCCATTCCTGATTTTAGAAACATGCAACATCTCTTCACTCATTACAGTCACCCTCAAAAGGAGCTATTGTCTAAACACGAATAAAAGATTTTAATGTTTGCTGAACTTAGTTAATATACAGCTGCAACATTTTTTGAATCTAGCATGATTTATCCGACGCCAAATAGCTGTAAATGTTGAAAAACCAGAGGCAGTAATCTGCAGCAGCACAAAAGAAAATCTTTAAGAATCCAACAAAAACATGGAGACATCTCCCACAGAACCTCCTTTGCACCTCCAGTTTCGATACAGTACACCGACAATTTTCTTCATTGCGCATAAGACTTGAATTGCCATGCATCTTTTTGGGCATAAATCTTTCCAAGTATCCTCGCAGCTTCTTCTGCATCTATCGTCAGTAGAAGTTTTCCAATGTACTCACACAACCTTTTATTCATCAATACTCTGCTCCAGTCCGCGCAGTCATGCAAAATTACACTAGTTTCAATCTCTGTCACGATGTGGTAGTCTAGCGCGCTTCTATCTGTTCATTTGTTTCTTCTATCACTTTCAGTTTGTTATCTTTGATCTGTTAGGCTCTTTCCAACTTTTTGGCGTCTATGAAGGACCGCTGCAGCACTTCAAAACTCGATTTTTCTGGTTGCATAAATGCTCTCAGCGTAAGGCTTTTAACTCTCACAGATATTCCAAGATAATTTTCCACCTTGTTTTTCGCTTTGGTTTATCGCAGTATCGAAATCCACAATATTTCCAGAACATTTATTAAAATAGTTAACCCTTAATACTTAATGGAGAAGCAGAAAAGTAATGGCCAAAATGAAAATCTCTGCATATGTATTCTTGATTGTTATTAGCATGGCCTTAATGACAAACTCGGTTTTTTCGCAACCACAACTTGAAATCACAGTGTCAACAGACAAATCAGCATATGGATACAGAGAAGCTGTAACAGTATATGGAAACGTAACGTTTGAAGGGCAACCTGTAGAGAACGGCATAGTAGGCATACAAATAGAAGACCCTGCAAACAGGACAATTGCGCTAAGAACAGTGCCCCATGGCAACCCATCAGGCAGCTGGACGGTTGAAGTTATCTCAGTTATATCTTGTGACGGAAGCGGCAATCCAAAAAGCAACTTCAACAGAAACACGTTTGCCTACTTCAAAGCAACCGTTAAAAACAACGCCATCAGCTCAAGAAACGCTTTAGTGTCAATAAACATCTACGACATCGACTTCACACCCATAGGCATCGCATGGCAACAACAAGTCATCCCTCCAAACGGACAAACAACGTATATGCCTGCAATATACCTTGATGAATGGGTTTCCACAGGATCTGCTCTAGCATGCGCTAACGTCTACACAGAATGGCCGAAAAACAATGGATACCCTTACTGCCCAGAGAAAACCGCGAACTTCAGCATAACTACAACAACCGCAGCAACCTATTCAAATGAGCCAGCATTCCAGAGCGACGGGTATTACGAAGGAGTATTCCGGGTACCACCAGAAGAAGCACCTTATTCAGGAACATATTTTGTAGCTGTCGGCGCCTGGAGCGCAGGCTGGAAAGCCTTTCAGAACACCACTTTCACAGTTGAATATCAAGTTCCAGCTGACTTTGATCACAACCATGAAATAGAGATTTACGATGTAATCAAGGTAACAGGAATATATGGAGCAAAAAGCGGAGATCCAAACTGGAACCCTGAAATCGACTTGAGACCAGACGGAGAAATAGGCATTTACGATGTAGTCAGGGTAACAGGAATCTACGGAACATCCTACTAAACAGTTTCAACAACACACCCAGAAAACAAACAGTAGAAGAAGATTCCAGCAAGTGTTCTTTTTTCTTCAATTAGGTCGAAAAGTTTTCATCCTTAACCGCATATCAATTTTTTTTTGCCACCGGAAAATGAGTGTCGCGTTTCAGAATTTCTTCTAAGGATGACAGCTCAGTTAACCTTGTAATCTTTGGAAATTTCCTGTCTGCTAGTGAATTTTTAGTCTCGCTGCGTCTTTGTACATTCCGATGAAGTGAAAGCTCAGCATTACTTTCTGGAAGTTGCTGCTTGTGGCTTCCCGATCTGTTTCTTTCAGCTCTTCAGTTGTTAGTTGGTACATGTCGTGACGCCCTTTTCCGAAGAGTTTTGAATAAATAATGTTTGATTTGTAAGCTGACATTTCACCTTCTGAAAAGTCTGTACAGTGAATCATATTGTGCTCTTGCATTATCTTGACAAATTCAGTTGGAATCGCGAGGGTGATGTTCCTCATGTTTCAAGGACCATTCTCGTTTTTTCGACGTTAACGTTTACTCGCTGTGTTTTGTGTTGGCTGTTCTCTGCATATGCTGTTTAAATTCTTGGTTGGAGGTTCATGAGTTTGCTACAATACTTGTGAGAAAAGACATGGAATCGTTCCTAAAATTCTTAATTTGCTGCCGAGAAAACGTTTGAAACGTAAGAATTTAGTGAAGGAAACAGCTGATGAAAAACAGAGACACATGTATAACATGCGGCAATCTGCTTCAGAATGAAAATTGATCGCTTATGTTGGCTAGTTAGACAACTCCAGCAGTATGTATAACACGTTGTTTCCACGCAACAAAACGTTTCCATAATTGGTAATTAGCTGGCCATTTCTGTACTCCGTTGCTCCCTCCAATAGCATATTCATATGCCCATCACACTTAATCATCTTTCCTCTGTACTCGCAGCCGTTTTTCAGCATAATTCCAATGTGGGCGTTCAATTGTTTAACCAATACGTTCAGCGGTTTTTTACTAGGTTCCATCCAAGCACCTCTAGTTCCACGTTATCCCTTAATCCATTCATATCCACAAAGCATTAAATATAAAAGTCTTGTGAAAAATTTCTCCAAACCTAAGGACAACCTGATCTGCATGCTCAGCCATCTTCCAAGCCAAATCCCATTGTTTCGTCATAACTTCTTAAACACTGACAAAGCTGCAACAAGCAGAAACGCAACCCCAGCCCACCACATGCTTCCCGTAAAAAGCCAAACCACAAGGGCAACAAGAGCCGCAGGAATTAACATAAAAAGCAGACGAACTACGAAAATGATTACTAGACCAATTATTATTAAACCTATCAAGCCCATTAGGTCGAAACCTAACAAATTTAAGATTCACCAATCAAAATGTTGGTGAATCACCGATAAGAATGTTTTGCTGCAAAAACTAAAAGTAGAGCTATAAACAACATATGATGAAGGAATTCAGATGAAACATGAAATAAAGTACAAGCCGTCCTATTCAATGCTTGTTGTCAGTTTAGGGCAAGATGAGAGAATAACGGCTGAGTCCGGCGCGATGACTTACATGGATCCGAACATAGAGGTGCACACACGTAAGAGAGAAAAAAGCATTCTAGGAAGCATAGGTCTAGCGATTTTCGGGCGACAATCCTTTTGGGTGAACGATTATACAGCTTCGAATGGATCGGGAGAAGTAGCATTTGTTTCAGCACCCGTAGGCGACATAGAAGCATTAGAGCTTAAGCCAAGCCAAGGCTACATAATCCAAAAAGCCGCTTACATAGCATCAACCGAAAACGTCAATTTAGATGTTAAATGGGAAGGCTTCACTAAGGGACTGTTCGGTCAAGGCTTGCTCATGATAAAAGCTACAGGCGACGGCACCCTATTCATAAACACTTTTGGAGCAATAGACAAGCACACTCTAGAGCCAAAACAAACATTAATTGTTGACAATTTTCACTTAGTAGCCTTCAGCGACACATGCAACTACAAAGTTACAAAGTTTGGGGGATTAAAAGAAACCTTACTGGGCGGAGAAGGACTAGTAACTCGAATAACAGGCCCAGGAGACATCTATATACAGACAAAAAACTTAAGGGAATTCGTAGAATGGCTATGGACACTAATTGAACCTAGAGTTAGATCAAGAGCCCGCTAATGTTCCATCTTTTTCTTTTAGTTGAGAACCTGAACAAAAAAAGTCAACGCTTATATCCCAAAGAATTAAAACTTCCGGTGCGAAAGTAACAAGCACTATCGAAGTTTTTTGTCTCTGATCGCAATAAGTTGTTCAGGTGCACGCTACCATAGGAAAGCAATTTAATGACTAAGAGGTTTAGATCGATAAGTGAAGGAGGCTTTGTGTTGGAGGGATCTTCTAGAACTTCTTTGATAAAGTCTTCGGCTATTCGAAGGATGCTTGAACTCTCGATGGGAATGGAGAACGTTGTCCATTTGGAGCAAGGTGAACCAGACTTCACAACGCCAAG
>Ga0209986_10003090_pt1 | contig 14775 bp, 12 predicted proteins | sample BlataG_FD_183168 | JGI IMG/M metagenome (GOLD analysis project Ga0209986, IMG submission 183168) | Deep subsurface microbial communities from Black Sea to uncover new lineages of life (NeLLi) - Black_00105 metaG (SPAdes) (version 2) | ecosystem: Environmental > Aquatic > Marine > Oceanic >...
TTCCAAAAGACTCCACTGCCCGGCAAGACGAGGGAAAAGATATTGATGCTGAGCCAGCTCTACCTGCAATTGACCCTCGTGGGTTCTAGCCCGCTTGGCAAAAATGTCTAATATCAAGGCTACCCGGTCAATCACCTTTACCTGAAGGGCTTCCTCCAGATTTCGCTGCTGAAGTGGCGAAAGCTCGTCATCAAAAATCGCCACATTATACTTGGTACTATCCTTAAGCGATATTAGCTCTTCCAGTTTGCCTCTGCCCAAATAGTGTGTTCTTGATGCTCTGGGTAATCGCTGTATGAGTTTCCCAACCACCTCTGCCCCGGCTGTGCCTGCTAACTGAGCCAGCTCGTCTATAGAATCCTCCACCGGCCAGCTATCAGTACCTCCTTTGGTGGCTACAGCTACTAAAAACGCTTGTTCTGGCGACGCCCGGGTAACGATTGTTGCTTTAATAATAAGGTCTCCTCAACATTATGTAAAGTCAATTCCCGGCTTTAGTCTTCTTCTAGTATCACGCCAGGCTGACAATCGCGACAAACCCTTCACCACCCCTGCATCCGGGATAGTTAACGACAACCGTATATAACCTTCGCCATACTTGCCATAGCCTACCCCCGGAGTAACCACCACCCCAACCCTTTCCAACAAATCGGTAGCAAAGTCCACAGAGGTATAGCCTTCAGGAACCTTAGCCCAAATATATAGACCTGCCTTCGGAGGTTGAGCTTTAAGACCGATATTATTTAGCACATCAACAACCAAATCACGGCGTCTTTGATAAATGGCGTTGTGCTCCTGGATGCAATCCTGGGAACCAGTCAAAGCCTCAATGGCAGCATATTGAATAGCCTGCGGAATTCCTGAATCCAAGTTTGATTTAACCCTCTTTAGAGCATCTACCATTGCAGCATTACCCACCACCATTCCTATTCGCCACCCGGTCATATTATAGGTTTTAGACAGGGAGTGAAACTCCACCCCTACCTCCTTAGCCCCATCTGCTTGCATAAAGCTGACTGGCTGATAGCCATCGAAGGCGACCTCGGAATAAGGTCCATCATGACAGACAGCTAGGTCGTGTTGCCGAGCGAATTCCACTACCCTGTTGAAAAAATCAAGGTCAGCCACTGCACCGGTAGGGTTATTAGGATAGCTTATCCACAATAACTTGGCACTTTTTAGGACATAAGCAGGTATGGCATCTAAATCAGGCAGAAAATCGTTTTCTTCAATAAGTGGCAGATAGTAAGGGTTACCACCGGCTAACATGGTGCTTACTGAATAAACGGGATATGCCGGGTCAGGTACCAGGGCGATATCCTGGTAGTCAATAAAACACAAGGCAATGTGGGCAATGCCTTCCTTTGAGCCAATGAGGGGTAATACCTCTTTGTCAGCATCAAGGGAAACACCAAAGCGCCTTTCATACCACCCAGCTATAGCCCGGCGCAATTCAGGCAGACCTTCACTCTCAGGGTAGCGGTGATTAGCCGGGTCTTTTGCTGCCTGACATAGCTTATCAATTATGTGAGGTGGCGTGGGAATATCAGGGTCGCCTATACCAAAGCTAACTACATCCTCACCCTTAGCCTTTTTCTCAGCAATCTTCTTGCTAATCTCCACGAAAAGATAAGGGGGCAAATGCTCAACCCGTCTTGACATTTTCATCTGGCCATTCTCCACTAAATACTATTTCAGCTGGACCGCTGAGGAATACTTCCCCTACCCCGTCCCACTCCACACCGAGTATACCTCCTGGTAATTTTATGTCAACTTTACTGCGGATATAATCATGGAGCTGGGCTAAAACAGCTATGGCGCAGGCACCACTGCCGCAAGCCAATGTTTCCCCCACCCCCTTCTCCCACACCCTGGCTTCTATTTGCTCTCGGCTCACCACCCTAGCTACCTCAAAATTTACCCTATTGGGAAATATCTTATGCTGTTCCACTTTTGGTCCCAATTGGGACAATGGGAAATCAGCTACTGGATGCTGCCAGAAATAGACAGCATGCGGATTCCCCACAGAGACAAAGTTCAGGGGTAGCTCCTTGCCGTCTATAATAACTGGATAGTTCATTATTGGTTTTATGTCAACTATATTTCCGCCCTGCTCTATCGCTACCGGAATATCCTCAGCTCCAAATTTTGGTTCTCCCATACCGACCTGAATTGTAGCTACCTTGCCTCCGACTGTATGAAGCCTGGCTTTTCTTACCCCCGATATTGTTTCCACTGATATTTGTTGAGCCTTACTATCAGCCAATCCCTTATGTAAAGCATATCTAACCAGGCACCTCAAGCCATTGCCACAAGCCTCAGCCTCGGAGCCATCAGAGTTGAACACCCGCATCTGGAAGTCAGCATTATTTGAGAGCAGCACCAGTAGCAGGCCATCAGCGCCAACACCGAAGTGGCGGTCGCATATAGCTATTGCCACCTGTGACCAATCACGCTGGGCTTCACCGCCCTCTACCAGTATAAAATCGTTTCCTGCACCCTGCACTTTGGTGAAATTCATATTGAACCCTATCCCCTTTATGCACCCAGAAAAATCTTTGATTTTCCTGGGAACCCGCTTTATCCCCTTCCCCTTATCAAGGGGAAGGGGAAGATAATTTCTTTAGCGGGGCATAGCCCCTCTAAAACCTCCTTAATTACAATTGCTACCCCTTTATGAACTTACTCAGTGGTGCTATGATTTGTGAATCCACCGTGCTCTGTATATCAAACCACTTTATTCTATCATCTTTCAACCGAAACCAGCTATATTGGTGCCTGACAAATCGGTGGGTTTCAAACTTAATTTGCTGTATAGCAGCAGCCAGGGTTAATTCACCTCTAAGAAACATGTCAATTTGCTTGTAGCCTATGCCAGACATAGCTGGCAGATTGAAATCATAGCCCCTATTCACCAGCTTCTTAACTTCGTCAACTAAACCCCGCTTTATCATTTCATCAACCCTCAAGTCAATCCTACGATATAGTTCTGCCCTATCTGCGGTTAAACCTATTATCATGGTATTAAACGGTGGCTCCTCTTTACGCTGAAGCTGGGAAAAGGGAACCTCTGCACCTCTATACACCTCAAGAGCCCTTATGGTGCGGCGCACATTGCGGGGGTCAATCCTCCGCGCTGCCACCGGGGCAACCCTGGCGAGCTCCTCATAAAGCTCATCCTTTCCCACCCTGGCTGCCTTCTCCTCCAGACTATACCTAAATTCCGTGTCAGGTGCTACCTGCGGTATCCCCCAGCCCTCCAATACCGACCATACATACAGTCCACTGCCACCCACCAATAAGGCTAGCTTATGGCGCTGTTGAATGTCCTCAATAGCCCTGTAGGCTAGCCGTTGATATTGAGCCAGGCTAAAATCTTCATCAGGAGCAACTATATCAATCAGGTGATAAGGGACGAGGGCTCGCTCCTCCTGGCTGGGTTTAGCAGTGCCAATATCCATATAACGGTAGACCTGTCGGCTGTCAGCGCTCACTATCTCCCCATCAAAATCCTGAGCCAGGCGAAGAGCCAGCCTGCTCTTACCTACACCAGTAGGACCTACTATAGCCAGTAGACGGTTCATAAGATTGTTTATCTACCTCTCACCCCTGCCCCTCTCTCCTTCAAAGGAGAGAGGGGAATTAGTTATATAAGAGAGGCTTCGCCTCTCTTCGACTCTCCTCTAGCATTTAATCCTTATAAAGGCAAAGCTCATTCAACCTTCTTCTGATAAATAACCTTTGATTTCTGAGGTTTGCTTTACTATGCTCAAGAACTCGCTTGCTTTGAGGCTTGCTCCCCCGACAAGGGCACCATCTATCTCAGGTTGGTTTATGAACTCGGCAATATTATCGGCAGTTACGCTGCCTCCGTAGAGAATGCGCACCTCCTGGGCAACTCTCTTGCCATGTTGCTTGGAGATATGCTGGCGGATAAAACCGATGGTCTCATTTGCCTGCTTGCCGGTAGCTGCCTTGCCAGTGCCGATAGCCCAAATCGGCTCATAGGCTAAAATCAAACCGCCGAAATAATACATTCGAGCTGAAGATGAGTTTAGCTGCTCAGTTAATACCTCTTCTGTCCTTCCTGCCTCATTTTCATTTAATCTCTCACCAATACATAAAATGGGCTTCAGACCAACCTTCAGCGCCGCTTTGACCTTTTTATCTACAATCTCTCCGGTCTCATTAAAGTGCTGCCTGCGCTCGGAGTGTCCAATAATAACAAATTCACAGAGGTCAGCCAGCATTAGAGGCGAAATCTCCCCAGTATATGCCCCCTTTTCCTCAAAGTATATATTCTGTGCCCCCAGTTTTATTGAGCTTCCCTTAATTAGCTCCTTTACCGCAGCCAAGGAAATAAAGGGGGGACAAAGCACTTTCTCAACATTGTCTATCTGGTCAAGCCCCTGGCGCATTTCATTGACCAATTCTACGGCTTCACTTACCGTGGTGTTCATCTTCCAGTTACCAGCAATCAGTGACACACGCATTATAACCCCCTAATTTCTTTTGAACCCCATCCCCTTTATCCCCTTCCCCTTATTAAGGGGAAGGGGGAAGGATTACTTGAAGGGGCTCCGCCCCTTCAAGCTTCCCTTGATTAAACCGCTTCTCCTAGGCACCGAATTTGCTTAACTTTAGAGCGTTAGCCATAGCCAATGGCATAATCTGGGTGGCGGGAAACCTTCCCAGTCCGCCAAAGATACAGGCTGACTCGGAGAACTCCCCTACCCTATCAGGACGGCACCACTTGGAATACAGAAGGATGGGCACCGGGTGCCAGCTATGCCCTTTGAGCAAGGCTGGCGTGGAATGGTCACCGGTAACCACAATGACATCGGGTTCAAGGTCGGTCAGGCCAGGTAGAGCACTATCAACCTCTTCTATAATCCTGACCTTCCGGTCAAAGTCACCATCCTCACCAGCGGAATCAGTTCCCTTTATATGTAAGAAGAAGAAGTCATAATCGGTATAGTTTTGCTTTAAAGTTTTAAACTCCTCCCCGATGCTGGCGCTGGTTTCCAGAACCTGCATACCAACCGACTTAGCTAATCCCCGATACATAGGATAACTGGCAATGACTGCTGGCTTTAATTTATACACTTCACCCATAGTGGGGAGGTGAGGTCGCTGGGAGAAGCCACGCAGCAGCACCATATTGGCTGGATAATGCCCAGCTAAGAGTGTCTTGGCTTGAGCTATGAATTGGGTAGCAACAGCAGCCATTGTATCCGCTTGTGGATTTAGGGCAGTAATAGCCCTTGGTGCCACCCCTACCTGCTGGGGGTCGGAATCGCTTACTTCAGGGGCAAGTCCCTCTCTACGAAACACTATTATAAAGCGATGCTCCCTGACAGGGCAAACAAAAAGCTTAACCCCCTCTATCACCAATCCGTCTAGCAATTGGCATAGCTCGGTGCACTTCTCAGTAGAGATACGCCCTGCCCTGCGGTCAATGACCCGTCCGGCTTCATCCACAGTGCAGAAGTTGCCCCGAGCTGCTATATCTCTTGCCTCCAGGTCAAAATCAATCCCCATTGCCTCCAGCACCCCCCGACCAATGTTGAAGCTAACCGGGTCATAGCCAAACAGAGCCAGGTGAGCTGGGGCACTACCAGGGGTTATTCCTGGGCTCACCGGGTCAATAAGACCGCATATACCCTTGGTTGCTAGCTGGTCGAGGTTCGGTGTATTGCCCGTCTCTAGCTCTGTCTTGCCAGTTTTTGGACTGGGCAATCCACCTAAGCCATCAATAACCAGTAACACAATCTTGGTCGGGGAAGGTCTGGAGATTTCCTTTATTAAATTTAAATTAATTATAATCAACCTCACCCCCTTTAGGTTTTTATTAGGTAACCCTATCCCCTTTATCCCCTTCCCCTTATCAAGGGGAAGGGGAATGGTTATATAAGAGAGGCTTCGCCTCTCTTTGACTTTTCTTTTTTATCTCTCTTTCAAAGGAGAGGGGGAATAGGTTATGTAAGAGAGGCTTTTCCTCTCTTTGACTCTCTTTATGCCTTCTTATCGAGCAATGCCTCCACACCGGGCAATGTTTCGCCACCCAAGAATCTGAGTGAGGCACCACCCCCGGTAGAGACAAAAGTCACCTTGTCAGCTAGTTTCATTTCAGTTACTACCTCAGCAGTAGAGCCTCCACCAATAATAGTAGTAGCCTCAAGTCCAGCTAGAAGTCTGGCCATGGCTTTCGTCCCCTGAGCAAATTGAGGTATCTCATATACGCCCATAGGTCCGTTCCAGAAGATTGTTTGGCACCGCCGTAATTCTTCGGAGAAATTGCTGATAGTCTGGGGGCCTATATCTACAATTCTCCAATCTGGCGCTATATTCTCTACTGATACTGCCTTGACTTTGGATTCGGCACTAAGTGTATCGGCAACAACTACATCAACCGGAAGCATCAAGCGCACCCCTCGCTGAGCTGCATCCCTCATCAGCTTAGCAGCAAGACCTAGTTTATCCTTCTCCACCAAGGATGTGCCCACCTCATAAGATTTAGCCTTTAGGAAGGTGGCTGCCATACCGCCACCAATTAGAAGGCAATCTACCTTATCCATGGTATTTTCCAATACGCCGAGCTTGTCACTCACCTTAGCGCCACCAGCAAGCTCAGCAAATGGATGGGCTGGATTAGTTAGAATACTTCCCAGAACCTCAAGTTCCTTCTCAATCAACAAACCAGCCACTGCGGGTAGATAATTGGCAACGCCCGCTATTGAAGCATGAGCTCTATGACTGGCACCGAAGGCATCGTTTACATATATATCAGCTAACCGGGCTAAGGCTCGAGCAAAAGAGGCATCGTTTTCTTCCTCCTCGGGGTGAAACCGGATATTCTCCAGGAGCAAAACACTACCCTCCCCCAATTTTTCTATCGCCTTCTCTACATCGGAGCCAATACAGTCGGTAGCAACTTCCACTGGCTGCCCTAGGAGCTGCGACAGGCGCTGGGCAACAACGGCTAATCGTAGTTTTTCAACTACCTTTCCCATAGGTCGACCCAGATGGGAACACAGGATAACCTTAGCCCCTCGGTCAATAAGATATTTGACAGTAGGCAGCGTGGCTCGGATACGGCTATCATCAGTAATAGCCCCTGTCGCTTCATCTAGAGGAACATTGAAGTCGACCCTCACCAAGACCCTTTTGCCGCCAACACCTATACCTCTGATTGTCAGTTTGTTCATCCCTCCCCCTAAGCATCTATAAGCTCGAATACTAAAATATCAGGTGTAAGCTCAGACACCTGATATTTTAGCTGGGCTTTCATTTATATGCAAAGCTACACATCCCCTGCCAATGAATAAAGAATTGAAATTAGAGGCTGGGAAATAACTCCAAGACCTGTTTAGTTATCCCTTTAGCATCAAGACCATACTTAGAACGGAGGACGGCTTGAGCGCCCTGCTCCACAAACTCATCAGGGATACCAATGCTTTTTACCCGGATATCACTAACGCCTGATTTTTGAAGAAGCTCGACTACACTATTGCCAAAGCCACCGCTGAGAGCGTTCTCCTCAACTGTAACCAGGCGCTTAATACCACTAGCCAAGTCTATTATAAGCTCAGAGTCCAGCGGCTTGGCAAAGCGAGCGTTAACCACTGTAGCTTCAATCCCGTTTGAAGCTAGCTCCTGGGCTGCCTCAACAGCAGGAGCCACAGTAGTTCCTATGGCTAATATGGCCGCATCTTCACCATACCTTACTATTTCCCCCTTACCTATGGGAATCTCATGCAGCTCCGGGTCTAATTCTACCCCCAAACCAGAGCCTCGGGGATATCGTATAGCCATAGGATGCTTTGACTTCACTGCTGTGTAGAGTAGGTGCTGAAGCTCATTCTCATCCTTGGGTGCAGCTACTATCAAATTAGGAATAAATATTAGATAGGAGATATCAAAAGCTCCCTGATGCGTCTTGCCATCGTCACCAACAATACCACCACGGTCGATAGCAAAAATAACGGGCAAATCCTGAAGGCAAACATCGTGTATGAGCTGGTCAAAAGCGCGCTGCAGGAAGGTGGAATATATAGCCACAATAGGTATGAAACCCTGTGTCGCCAGCCCGGCGGCAAAGGTAACAGCGTGCTGCTCACAGATTCCCACATCAAACACTCGCTGCGGGAACTCAGCCTCAACTATACTGAGACAATTTCCCTCAGGCATAGCCGGGGTAATCGCCACCAGCCTGGGATTTTCCCGAGCTAGGCGAAGCACAGTCTGAGCAAACACCTCACTATAACTTGGTATTGCCTCAGCGCTTACGCTTTTAGCTGGTACACCGTGGAAGTAAACAGCATCACCCTCTGCTGGAAGATAGCCTTTACCCTTGGTGGTAATAACATGAACAAAGGTTGGCTTCAAGCGGTAATCCCGTGCCTGGGTAAGAGCTATTTCAAGCTCATGAATGTTGTGCCCATCGATAGGTCCCATATAGGTGAAGCCGAGTTCCTCCCAGAACACTGTTGGCATAATCAAGCCCTTGAATCCACTCCTAATCCGTTGGCTCGCTTGCCATAGCCGGTTGCCCAACGGGAGAGCAGCGATTACCCGCTTGCTCTCCTCCTCTGCCCAACGGTAGCGGGAGTCAAACCGCACCTTACTCAATAGTTTAGCTAAGGCTCCAACAGTAGGTGAAATTGACATCCCATTATCATTTAGAACTACGCAAATCCTGGAGCCCAAGTGCCCCGCCTGGTTTAGCGCCTCAAGAGCCATCCCTCCAGTTATAGCCCCATCACCGATAACAGCAATCACATGGTAGTCATCGCCTGAAAGGTCACGAGCGATAGCCATACCAAGGGCAGCGGAAACAGAGGTGCTGGCATGACCAGCACCAAATGGGTCATGCTCGCTCTCACTACGGCTGGTAAAACCAGATAGCCCTCCATACTGGCGAATAGAGGCAAAGCGTTGTCTCCTGCCTGTGAGCAGTTTGTGAACATAGCTTTGATGTCCCACATCCCAGATAATCTTATCCCGTGGGCTATCAAACACCCGATGCAAAGCTATAGTAAGCTCAACCACACCCAGATTAGAAGCCAGATGACCCCCGTTAGCAGTTACTCTAGTCACCAGCTCCTGCCTAATCTCAGCAGCTAATTGCTCAAGCTCCTGTTTTGTCAGCCCTTTTAAATCTGCGGGGTTATCTACTCTATCTAATAATCTCGGCATTACTACCCTGCTCACCAACCAAATGGGAAAGGTGACCTCATACTAGCAATGTGGCTAAATGATTGTCAAGCTAACGCTCCATAGGTAATCTACAACTTGACGCTAGTATTGTCCATTTGCTACATTACCTACATAGGGTCTCTATTAGGCAATGACGGTGAAGGAAAAGTGTGTCCCCTGAAGAGCTTCTCAGCTTAGGTTTTTCTAAAGAATTAGTAGTGCTTATTATCTCCGCTCTACCTATTTTCGAGCTGCGTGGAGCACTACCGGTAGCTATAAACCTGTTTCATTTCCCCTGGTATTATGCTCTCCCGTTAGCTATCATTGGCAATCTACTACCGGTGCCTGTTATTCTATTGTTCCTTGATGCTATTTCTAGATGTCTAAGCAAGGTAGGTTGCTTTGACCGGTTTTTGCAATGGCTCTTTGAACATACCAGGAAGCGGGGAAGAGTTGTCGAGAGGTATGAACGAATTGGTTTAGCGTTATTTGTTGCTATCCCTCTCCCTGTCACTGGTGCCTGGACAGGTTCACTAGCGGCTGTCCTTTTTGGTTTAAAATTCAAGCATGCTATTTTATCTATCTTTATTGGGGTATTCATTGCCGGTATAATTGTGACCTGCCTCTCTTTACTCGGCTGGGCCGGGGCCGTAATTGCTGGTGTTGCCCTTTGCGCTTTGGCTATCTCTGTCCTCTGGAGGGCATCAAGATAAAAAACCCACCCACAGTTTGGCAAAAAAACTATCTTGACCTTTCCCTGCGCCTCGTGCTACATTTGAGTAATAGATAGCTTGTCCCTGTAGCTCAGTTGGACAGAGCGGCTGCCTTCTAAGCAGCGGGTCGTGGGTTCGAATCCCTCCAGGGACGCTTTCATACACCCAGAGCTTTGGTAACAGTTTGCCACAGCCCACACTGGGTACACTTTTCCCCATTGATAAAGGTGACCTGCCCTTATCGCTCGCAGAAATAGAGGAACAAACTAGAAGAAATAGCGTATCCTCCTCCTGAAGAAGTAGCCTGCAGCCAGACCAAGAACCAGACCGCCAAGGTGAGCCTGCCAGGCTATCTGTAGGAAAGGAGAGAATATAGAGAGGATAATGAAACCTCCAATAACTGCTACCCAAAGGGGCAGTGGGGCTGGTATGGGGAAAATAAAGACTCTTAATCTTGGTCTCATCACTGTGAGTACCCCTCCGAGGGCGAAAATGGCCCCCGAGGCACCTACAGCTATGGAAAAAGGTGATGCTAGAAGGATGTAAAAAATATTCCCCAGTATGCCTCCGCCGAAGTAAACTATGAGGAAATTTCTCACCCCAATCAACCGGGACAGGTAGCTTCCGAAAAAGTAGAGGGTTAACATGTTGGCTGAAATATGCCCAATACCCCCGTGGATAAAGAGGTTGGTCACCAAGGTCCAGGGTCTGAGTGATAAGCTTGCTGGCTGCAGTCCAAGAATCAAGATAAGGTCTTGCTTTATAAGAGTGGCTATAAATAGCAACAGGTTTATAGCTATTAAGGGCCATATGGCGGTTAACTTGAAACCTCGATATGCCATTACCTTGCCTACATTATCTCATATAATAGCCCTGAATGGCTAGTCTATCAAGGCAGCGCGAAAAGAAATGCTGTTGGCATTAAGAAGCCTCATTGATGCCGCTATCGGGCGGATGGAAGAGGCAGAAAAGAAACGCCGAACCAAGATAGAAGTGGAATAACAATACCAGGGTTGAAGCTCTTTATAGCTTTATTATTTCTCCCTTGACCTCTTTGCCCACGGTTAATATGCCGAAGGAATTTCTTGCCTGACCCGGATTAAAGAAAAGAATGCCCTTCTTTATCTCATTCTGGGACTGATGGGAATGACCAAAAACAATAACATCAACATCCTCAAACATCCTCCCTACCCTATCGTCTATGCCATAGGGACTGCCTGAGCCATGAGTAATCCCAATCCTTTTCCCCTCTATCCAGAGTAATTCCTTTTCCGGGAGAATCCGCTTAAGCTCTTCTGAATCCATATTACCCCGCACTGCTTTTACTTCCCCCAGCCGCTTCAAACCATCAAGCACATCTCTGGCGACGAAATCTCCAGCATGGATTATCAGGTCTATCTCAGCCAAGGCGAGCAATATCCTGTCAGGAACTTGGGCAAATGAAGTCAGGTGGGTATCAGAGACCACTCCTATCCTCATACCACCTCCTCAAGGGCAGAGGAGTAAGCTTCATAGGTTCTGGAGTCAAAGAGCACAAATACCACTTCCCTAAGCGAGGTGACCTGCTCTCTGAGAAATGAAACCACCGCCTTAATAGCCACCTTTGATGCCTCAGCCACCGGATAGCCATAAGCCCCAGTGCTTATTGAAGGAAAGGAAACACTGGTTAGATTGAGTTCTGCTGCCAATTTCAGGCTCTCTCTGTAGGCGCTCTCCAATAGGGCAGCTTCACTCTTATTTCCACCCCGCCAGATAGGACCAACGGTGTGAATCACATGTCTTGCCCTCAAATTTCCTCCAGTGGTGATGACAGCCTTACCCGTGGGCAAATGTCCCTGCTTAGCCACAATTTGCTTACACTCCTCCAAGATAGCTGGACCTCCACCCCGATGAATGGCGCCATCAACACCGCCCCCACCCATCAGTCCCGGGTTGGCAGCATTAACTATGGCATCTGTAGCCTGCTTGGTGATGTCTCCCTGCATTATGGATAACCTTGTCTGGTCAACCATAACTTCTCTGGCTTGCTTTGCCATCTCTTCACCCCTTTTATTTCAATTTTATAATTATATCGTGGACATGGGGAAGGGTCTAGCTCCAGTTTTAAACCAGTGGGACAAATGCCAAAATCATTACTATAATCTAAACCGGGGTTATTTTAACCCATTCTAAGTATCCCTGCTAGCTTTGTGCCAAGGTGGCACATTAGACCCCGGTCGTGGCTCATGAGATTGGTCAGGATAGCTTTAGTTCGGGTATCTGCCTGCCGCGCTTGTTCCTATGGGGATGTCAAGAACTGTAGTAAGTCGAAATGGTTAGACCGGGTTAGTACTTTATTACCCTTAAAATAATACTTATGAGGTATTGCTATTGATAATTAGTAGTGGTAGTTTTAGGTATTGACTTTTGCCGTTTGGCGAATTACAATGTAAGGTTGCAAGGGAACATTAATAGTAAGAATAAAGCCGAGTATTTTGCGAAAGGCGCATCATAAAGCTATTAAACCCTAAAGAGCAAAAGGAGGTAATGCCTATCGAAGTAGCACAACTAAATAGCCAAAGGCGATAGGGAAAGACCTATGGGCGCTCGGGAAAGACCGGTTAATATAAAAATCTATTAGAAGGAGTTAATCAGGTGAAAAAGAAAATCTTTGGTAGTCTGATAAGCTTTGTGGTCATATGTAGCTTGATTCTTGTTGCTGCTCCAATTCAAGCTGACGAGGGGGAGGATTCTTTAGATGGATGCTCCTCCCTAGCCGTAGGGAAGCTGGCTACAGTAGATGGGTCAGTGTTGACTGGACACACCGAGGATAATGGCTCATGTGTCAGCCGTCTGCATGTGGTGCCAAGAGTTATGCATGCACCCGGAGAGACAATTACCATCAGGACTGGTTCCGTAATAGACCAGGTAGTAGGGGAAACCTATGCCTATCTGTGGTCAGAGTTACCAGATTGCACTTTTAGTGATACTTACCTCAATGAGTGGGGGGTAGCGATATTCAGTGACAATGCTGGCAATATGAAAGGAACAGGTCTTTATGACCTAACGCAATATGGTATTGGCTATTGGCTCAGGCGGCTTGTTCCAGAGAGAGCGACAACGGCAAGAGAAGGCGTGCAGATAATGGGTCATTTCGTGGAAGAGTTAGGGTACATACAACGTTACGGTAGTACCACTCGCGGTGGGGGACGAAACTATATAGTAGCCGACCCAAACGAGACCTGGATTTTTGTAGCGGCGTGTGGAAAGTATTGGGGCGCCCAAAGAATTCCAGATGACGAAGTAGCCTTTGTTCCAAACTACATATCAATACGAGAGATGGACTTAGATGATACCGACAACTTCCTGGCATGTTCAGACCTCGTTCAGCACGCTATAGATGAGGGTTGGTATGACCCTGATACCGGTCCGTTTGACTTCGCCAAAATCTACAACCAAGAATCAACTCAAAATTCGCTAGGTAATCAACTCCGTCATTGGGGTGCTCTACGGCTGCTGACCGGCATCGAATACCCAGACATGAGTGACCTTCCATTCTCGGTTAAACCGAATCGCAAGCTTTCGAAGGAAGATGTAGCTGAGGTGCTAAGGTGTCACTATGAAGGCACAGTCTGGGAGTGGGACCCATCACTGGGGTTCAACACTCATCCTCATTCCTACTACCTTGCTGATGGCACAACAAGGATAAGGACTATTTGCACAGGTAGCACGGATGAGAGCTCTATAATGCAGTTGAGGAGCAACATGCCAGCTTTCGTGGGGAACATCTATTGGAGGACTGAGTGTAGACCTTGCTCGAGCGTCTTTGTCCCCTGGTACTCAGGCATTCTGGAGATTCCTGAACCATATACAGTGGGTGAACAAAAGGAATGGGGGGAGCCCGATCCAATCGACCATAACTCTGCTCACTGGACTTTCAAGCAATTGGAGAACTTAGTGTGTGAGGTTTACGTAGATAGGATAGGAAAGGTCAGAGCTACCTGGGCTAATTTCGAGAAAGCTGAGTTTGCACGGCAAGCCGGCATCGAAAATGCTGCACTTAGCATGTACTACGCTGGCGGAAAAGAGGATTTGGCAAGGAAGTTCCTGACCAGATACACTGAAGGTCTAGCCATGAAAGCCTTCCGCACTGCCCTCAAGCTTATAGACAAGTTGGAGAAATAGCGAAGAGTGAAGAAAGGGGGGGCACTGCCCCCCCTTGACCAAATATTCTTAAAGTCGGGAGGTGGTGCCTCTGAAGCAGGGCTGAGCAGTTAAAGGCGATAGGGAAAGACCTATGGGCGCTCGGGAAAGACCGGTTAATATAAAAATCTATTAAAAAGGAGTTAACCAGGTGAAAAAGAAAATATTGTTAAGCATGTTGGTGTTGTTGCTAGCCATGCTGGTCGGTACAATACCGTTAGCTTCGGCAAATGTACCGGTGATGCCAAATTCCGAACTAGCCTTGGCACCACAAGTTGACAACCCCAATGCTGAACCGGTGCGGTTCAGGGCACGTGACCTGGGAGTTGAGACCGGCATATACCTGACAGGCGAGTATAACGCCATAACCGATGTCCCAGGGGTTCTGGTGGGGCAGAAAACAGTATGGAAAGACCCCCCTGAGGTCCCCGATATCTCACACAGGGTGAGGTCAGGCGCCACGGCAATCCTTACTGATGTTGACAACATGTATAGAGAAAAGGCCCCCTGTGCCATCTATCTAGGCAACGCCTATGGTAAACTAGCTGGATACACACAGGTCGAGGAACTGGGCACGCTCGAGACACCAATCCTGTTGACCGGAACCCTTAATGTCCCCAAGGTTGCTGATGCAGTGATGCAGTACATGCTTTTTGAATTACCAGGGATGGAAGGGATCAGG